>OKWJ01000490.1_pt1 | contig 48424 bp, 40 predicted proteins | sample 1607121 | NCBI WGS metagenome assembly OKWJ01 (sample SAMN04414080, study PRJEB24778) | human gut metagenome | material: faecal | host: Homo sapiens | reverse complement strand
TTTAATCACCTTCACTTTCATTTTGATTATATCATTTATTCCAGTGTTGGTGTTATAACTTTATTATACCATCTCAGTCCTGCCTTTCTATATTTTTGATTTTTCCACTTCTATCCCCTTACCCATTTCGTCTTTTGTTTTTCCGATATTCACTTGGTGCGGTTTTATAGCGTTCTTTAAACACTCTGTTAAATGTTCTCTGACTGTCAAAACCGCTGTCCAGACAGATATTCAGGATCGTATCACTGGTATTTACCAATCTTGTGCATGCATAACTTAATCTGGCATCATTGAGATACTGATTGAAATTACGGTGAAATGTTTTAGAAAACACCCTGGATAATACATACTTGCTCACTCCAAGATCGCGTGCCATATCTTCCAAAGAAAACTGTCTCCTGAAATTTCCTGATATATAAGATACAGTACGATAAATTAAGTCATCACTTCCCACACAACTTTTTTCCACCAATTCCATTTTTCCTATACATCTTGCCAGCACAATTTGAACATAAGCTTGAACAATCATAGGTTCGTTTTCTTCCATTTGGATAATCGCCTGAATTGCATTATAAACATCTGGTTCAATCTGCCCCGCACGAATAACCGGATATTTAGGAGCATATCCTTGTATTTTATCTTTAAATACTCCTGCAAAAGAAGACGGAACCAAGATATAATCCGCCCGGCTCGTTTTTTCTGAAAGCACTTGATAATGATGAATAATATCAGAAAAGACAAATCCGATATCACCCTTTTCCATATGATATAATTCCTGCCCCACTCCCATCTCAAGTGTTCCTTCCGTTACGCACACAATCTCCAATGCATTATGTAAATGTGGAGATACATGTTTTGACACTCTTTGCGCCGCATATACCTCTTCCTTTGTTTCCTTAAACGTCAAATGCATTGATACATCTCCCCTTTATTACTTAATTGTTGATTTCCTCTGCAACATTTGTCTACATTTTCTTTTAATTTGGCAAGCATTCTTATCCAGCCTGTCCTATAATGAACTTGCAAACAAGGAAAGGAGGAATACAAAATGAGCAAATTTAAAAATTATATGAACAACCTTTTAGCTTTCTATAAAGAATACTTTGAGCATGTATATCATGCATAATCTGGCTAAAAGGACTATTTGTGAAAACTGAATACTGAAAAAGTAGACCACTTCACAAATGTGAAATGGTCCTTTTTTTATATGCACTCCAAAAATTTTTTGAAGGCATCTTGTCCTTCCGGTGTTCTTTTGTAAACCCCTGCGCATTCCAGCACTTTTGCAAACACAAATCCTATTTCCTTTTGCACGATTGCATGAATATTGTCGTCTGTGATTTCATAGTTTGGCAGCCATTTCTCTGCCCACTCTGCATGTGATTTTGTCAAATCGCTTTCCCGCAGATCCTCATTCTGCAGAATTCTACGTTCCAGCTCCGCCATTTCCATTTGCAATCTAGCTGGGAGAACTGCCAGTCCCATCACTTCGATCAAACCAATATTTTCTTTTTTTATATGGTGATATTCCGGATGTGGATGATACACACCTAACGGAAACTCTTCTGTGGTAATATTATTTCGTAACACTAGGTCTAATTCAAACAGATCTCCTCTCTTTCTCGCAATTGGTGTGATCGTGTTATGTGGTACTCCATTGGTTTCGCTGAAAATAAATGCTTTCTCATCTGTATATCTGCGCCAAAGCATTAAAATATGATCTGCAGCCTTTACTATTGATTCGGTAATTTCTCCCTGCAGGCGAATCACAGACATAGGCCATTTTACAATTCCTGCATGAACGTCCGGAAATTGTTTTAATGAAAATTCCGTCTCATATGGAGCCTTTGCCATTGCAAATTCGTATCCGCCTCCTTGAAAATGATCATGGCTCAGTATAGAACCACCTACTATCGGGAGATCTGCATTCGATCCTGCCGTATAATGTGGAAACTGCCGCACAAAATCCAACAATTTGGCAAAAACCGCTTTATCAATTTTCATTGGAATATGTCGATCATTGAAAACAATACAATGTTCGTTATAGTACACATACGGCGAATACTGTAAATTGTACTGTTCTCCACACAATGTAATCGGAATAATTCTGTGATTTTGTCTTGCCGGATGAGAAATATGTCCGGCGTAACCTTCATTTTCTTTGCATAGCAAACAACTCGGATACCCCGATTTTTTTGCTTTTCCTGCCTTTGCAATATCACGAGGATCTTTTTCCGGTTTTGAAAGATTGATGGTTATGTCCATTGCTCCAAATTCTGTATCTGCTGTCCATTTCTCATCCTTTGCAATTCGATCTTTTCTAATATAATTTGTTGCCTGGCTAAACTGATAATAAAAATCTGTTGCAGCTTTAGGAGATATATTGTATTTATCCCAAAACTGCCTGCGAACCACAGAGGGATGGGGTGTCAATATTCCCATAATCTTTGTATCAAACAAGTCCTTTTCCGTAATTGTTTCTTCCTCCAGCATCCCCTGCCGACATGCATATTCCAACATATCGTTTAAAATCTGTGACAATTCTCTTTCTGATCTAACCTCTTTCGCTGTTCCTTCATGCTCTGTCAATTGAAATAATTCCAGAAGGCGATTCGTCACATATACTTCATCTTCCGGATCAACCAATCCCTGGTTCAATCCATACGCCACAAGCTCATTGATATACTCATTAATCATGACACTTCCCCCCTTCACACATTCTGATATCCATTTGGATGACTTTTATGCCATTTCCATGCCGTACCGATAATTGTTTCCAAATCTGCATATTGCGGATTCCATCCTAACACTTCCCTTGCTTTTGCACTGGAAGCGATCAACATAGATGGATCTCCTGCTCGACGTGGTTCTTCCTTCGCCGGAATTGGATGTTCTGTCACTTTTCTTGCAGTTTCCACAACCTCTTTTACCGTAAAACCAGCTCCACCTAATACTAAAATGCTACCCATAACCATTCCTCCTTGTCTTTCTTGAGTATCTTACATCACTTGAATTCCACCATATTTGCGAATTTTAAGTACATCACAAGCACCATCTCCAAACACCTTTTCCATCTGTGTTTTATATAATGTAACAATATCATTTGGTACAAATGCCTGTATTGTTCCGGCAAAGCCACCACCATGCACCCTGTTTGCTCCCTGCACGCCTAAAATCATATCACTGACAGCCAATGCAATAGAAACATTCTGATGTTCCACATCATGGCACACATACACATTCTGCAAATACTTATAAGAAGAATCACCTGACTCTTTAACTAATCTTAAAAATTCTCCAAATCTATTCTCTCTCAATGCTGCCACTTCTTTTTGCACACGCTCATTTTCGCAAACATAGTGAACAGCTCTAAGTGCTGCTCTATCACCAGCCTTTTCCCTGATTCCTGGCAAATTTGCAAGTATTTCTTTTTTTGAAACTTGTCCAAGCACTTCTTTTCCAAGACAGGCTGCTGCTTTTTTCATTTCTTCCGGAATTGCTGCATACTCCGCTGTCAAATCAGCATGGGAGCCTTTCGTATCTGTAATACAAAGACTATATCCCTGAGCATCCAGATCAAACTCAATCCGCTCTACAAAAGGTGCGGTCGGATTCTGAAAATTGATATGTGCCAAGCTGCCTACAGAGCATGCCATCTGATCCATCAAGCCACAAGGTTTTCCAAAATATACATTTTCCGCAAACTGTCCAATCATGGCGATTTCAATCGGCGAAATTTTACCATCATTAAACAGATAGGATAAGATGGTTCCCATCAACGTTTCAAATGCAGCCGAGGAAGATAATCCCGCTCCGATCAGCACATCACTGGTGACAAAAGCCTGAAAGCCTCCTATCTGATACCCATATTCTTTTGTTTTTGCTAATACCCCTCGAATCAGTGCATTTGTTGTTACCGCCTCGTCCTCTCTCCTGTCCAGATCATCCAAATCTATCGTAATCAATTCATACCCATCCGATATAACTTTGACGCATGGTTCTTTCAATTTCTGCACAATAGCAATCGCATCATTGTTGATGGACGCCGCCAGCACCTCTCCACATTGATGGTCTGTATGATTTCCACCAATCTCGCTTCTTCCCGGTGCACTAAAGACAGATACCTCACCTTCGCCAAAATGTACCGTATAACTCTCCACTGCTTTTATATAACGATTTCTTTCATACGATATCTTCTTTTCATCTACATAGATATCTTTCAGTTTTGCATCATACAATCCATCTTTTAATTTTTTTACTAAATCCTGTGTCACCACAAAACCATCTCCTTTTCTTTTTTGATCTTTGCATTTGTCTCCTCCACATTCATTCTGGAAAGGATAAACATAATAAGTACATCAAAGATCAGTGGCAGCCAAAGATACATAAACTGCATCATATTCAACGCGGACTGTGGCTGTACAGCATGTGTTCCCACATAGCCACTAAGTTCTAAGAGCCATCCTACGACCGCCGTTCCAATACCTCCGCCAATCTTAACGCCAAGTGAAGTACAGGAATACATCGTACCCTCCACATGCTTTCCCCGTGTCAGGTAGGTATACTCGGAACAAGATGCGATCACTGCATTCATGTCTCCCTGCCAAGGTCCCTGTCCTAATGCTGCTAATGCTGTAAATGCCATCATCAAAGGAATACTTCCCATATATCCGGCAACAACAACAAGAGCTCTGCCAATCACGGCAAGGATGTAACCTCTCAAGTTCAGCTTATACATACCATTCCACTTTCCAACCAGTGTTGGTGTAAAGATTAATGCAATGATAAGAGGAATGTTTACCGCCCAGGCAAATTGTCCAAACAGATTTTTGTTTTTCAAAACCCAGGTCATATAATAAATACCAGCACCGATCATTGCACTGTATAACTGCTGCAAAATATAAGTACCACAGATCATCAGATAAAATTTATTCTTTACCAGCAGCTTGAATGCTTGAACCAGCCCATATTTTTCCTCTTCACCTGTTGTGTCTCCTTCATTTAATTCCTCTTCCGGAAGTTCTTTAACAGATAATGTGGAAATAGTATTCACAACTAATCCGATCACTGCATAAATAATTGCAACCATACGCCATGCGGCTGCATCTCCACCACATTTTGCAACAAATCCAACAGTAACTGCTTGAATCAGAAGACTGGTTGAAAAAGCAAAAATGAAACGGTAAGAACCCATCTGCACACGCTCTTTACTGTTCTTGGTAACAAGTGATGTCAGAGCAGAATAAGCAATGTTATTTGCCGTATAAAACACGCCATTCAACAGCGTATACGCAATAAAGAACCACGCATACTGTGCCGTCCTGCCAAGACTTGTTGGAACTGCAAAACAGGCTACCAATGTAATTGCACAACCAATGTAACCATACAGCATCCATGGTCTTGCCTTTCCCATCTTACTATGCGTCTTATCAATCATTGATCCAAAAAAGATGTCTGTAAATCCATCGAGTAATTTGGAAACGGCAATCAGTGTTCCCACTATACCGGATGCCAATCCAATCGTATCTGTCAGATATACCATCACAAATGATGTCAGGAATGCATACACTACATTTCCCGCAATATCACCAGATCCGTATCCTATCTTGTTGTACCATTTTAAGTATTTCTTTTCCTCCATAAGAATCGCTCCTTCACTATTTGTTATTTAGAAACAATTTGCTTTGGCTATCAAGTGTCTTGTATTATCCTTTTACAAACGGAATTAATTCAAACTGAAACTGAAATGCTTCCTCATCAAACCGATATTTATCCATGACATCCGGTCCGCAGCTATTTGAACCAATTCCATTCATTGCATAATCCATACAGAATACGGTGCTATCCGATTCTTTCAATTCATAATTGTGCGATACCCGTTCCAACTCCTCCTGTGTATAAACAGAAGCGTTAAACGAAAATGGCTTCTTTGAAACTGCTGCAATTCCACATTGACCATTTGTAAGCTCTACATAATCACAGTCATAATGGCTTCCATTCTCCTGTGGACGAATATAATCTTCATGCATCTGAGCCACCTTCGAACGGAACAATCCATGACAGGAAGCCTGGTGTTTATCCCGGTAGCTTTCCTGTGGTCCCATTCCAAAATAAGTAATCTCATCCATTTTCTTATTCAAAAACATCCGAATCCCAAACCTTGGCAGATCCGGGAATTCTTTATCTTTTACTGCCTCTATAACCGCCTCTATTTTCCCGTCTCCATTGATCTTCCATGTCATTTCCACATCCAAAATCTTTTGTACGGTATCAGCTACTACTGCCAGATGCTCCATGATCAGCACACCGTGCTTGTTCTGAAGCACCTCTATACGGTATGCTCTGGTATAGGCAGCATCATAATGTGCCTTTTCCCATTCCAGTTTTATATACATATCGTTATCCGTCGGAGCCCGCCAAATATTCAATTCCATTGGATGGTTAATATAACTTCTTCCGGCAAACTGCATGTCCTCAAACAATCCGGTACGCTTATCTAAAACATAAGTAAAATCCTTTGCCTGTAACACGATCTGCTTATCGTTTTCCTTAACAGCAATGGTTCCGATTACTTTTTCCTGCTCCAGCCACTTTACAGCCTGTCTGTTTCTATCATCCTCATTTACAAGCTTCATTTCATCAAAACCTAATTCATACCCCTGTTCAAGCAACGGCATTTCCTTTTTCAACCGGTAAATAAGCTTCAGATAAATCTTACCGGTATTTGGGACCTGCAGCTTCAACTCCACTTCCGCATCGCTATGGGGTGATGCAACAACATTTGCCAGTTTTCCTTTTTCCACAGTCAAGCCATCCTGTGTCATTTCATAGAAAATATCCACATAATCCTTCAAATCATCAAAATCCATATAATTGTGAAGAACCATCTGTCCGTTTTCTTGGTCATAAGATACGATTCTCACCGGACGATAGACATTTTTATATTCCAGCAGTCCCGTATGCGGCGTACGATCCGGATAGACCAGCCCGTCCATACAGAAATTGCCATCATGAATGGTTTCTCCATGATCCCCTCCATAATAATATCTGGTCTTTCCATTTTCTGCCGTTCCATGTGCGATTGCATGATCACACCACTCCCAGACAAACCCGCCACACATCCGGTCATCCTTATGAATCATCTGAAAATAATCTTCAAAATCTCCCGGTCCGTTTCCCATACTATGGCAGTATTCTACCAGCAGAAACGGTTTGCTTCCGTCATTTTTCAGATAATCCTCTATCTCCTGCAGTGACGGATACATCCGGCTGTAAAGATCCAAATTGTCATAATCATAGGTAATATCATAATTACGGTATCTTGCACTTTCGTACTGCGTGATCCTGTCCGGATCAAACTTCTTTGTCCATGCAAGTGCCTTTTCAAAATTACATCCATACGCACTTTCATTTCCCATAGACCACATTACAATGCTTGGACGGTTTTTGTCTCTCTGTACCATAAGCTGGACACGGTCCACAATTGCCTTTTCCCATGCCGGATCATCTGCAATCTTTTCATTCCAACGGTGAAAACGGTTCTGGTCTGTATCCTCCTTCCGGTACAGCATAAATGGTCCATGTGCCTCAATATCCGCCTCGTCAATCACCATAAATCCATATTCATCGCACATCTGATAAAACTGCGGTGCGTTCGGATAATGGCTGGAACGAATAGCGTTAATGTTATGCTGCTTCATCAACATTAAATCCTTTTTGATCTGCCGGACATCGATCACAAATCCTGTTTCCGGATCAGAATCATGGCGGTTGACCCCACGGAATTTAATCTTTTCTCCGTTAAAATAAACAACCTTGTCCTTAATTTCAATCGTCCGGAAACCAATCCGATCAACGATCACTTCATCCGGCATTGTCAAAATAACCTGATACAAATAAGGATTCTCCGCATTCCATAAAACCGGATTTAACACGGTCAGTTCTAACACACCATTCTCTGCTGTTTCCCCTCTTGCTACGACTGCTCCATATTTATCTTCTATAGTAACTTTCGTTTCTACTGGTTCTGCAAAATGCATATCCAATTTCACAACAACGCTGTCCTTTTCTACATCTGTCGTAATGTAATAATCTCTGATTGTCTTTTCCGGTCTTTTCAGCAAATAAACATCTCTGAAAATGCCACTCATCCGAAACTTATCCTGATCCTCCAAATACGATCCATCACACCATTTGAGCACCAGAACCGCTAATGTATTTTCCCCTTCATTCAACAAGTCTGTTACATCAAATTCACTGGTAGCGTGAGGTACCTGACTGTATCCGGCATAAGCACCATTTACCCATACATAAAAACAGCTATCGACACCTTCAAAATTCAGAAATGCTTTTGATGCCTTTTTTTCTCTGTGATATTCAAAGTTATGAACATATGCTCCACATGGAATATCCTGTGGCACATATGGTGGATCGAATGGAAACGGATAACGAATATTCGTGTACTGATGCGTGTCATAACCATCCATCTGCCATACACCCGGAACAGTTACCTGATCAAATCCGGAAACATCATAGCCTTTCTCATAAAATGATTCCGTTACGTCATAAATGCTGTTATAATACTGAAACTTCCACTCTCCGTTTAACAGCTGAAAACGATCCGATCTTTCCCGATGCTCCACTAGATCATTCATACGAACTGATGCCGGAATGTAATATGTCCTCGCTGGCATTGTCTTGTCGTGCATAACATTCAAATCTTCATAAAAGCGTGGTACGAGCATTGTGTAATCCTCCTTTAATATATATTTTTTTATTCACCGCATTAGGCAATCAATAAAATACCTTCTGTGTCTCATTATCTTCCGTCCTTGTATTACCTTGAAACCATCTTACATTTTTGCAAAGAAAATGTCTATAAACAGAAATGGACAAAATATGCACAAAATGATACACTAAAGTGAATGCAGTTTTATCCACAGACCAATATTGACTGCTTGCAGTCAGACATTGGTCTGTGGATAAAACTATATGAGCGTAGCTCTCACCGAAAAAACCGCAGGTTTTGAGGTGGCATTCACTTTATAACTCCGGTTCAGCATTGACTGCTTGCAGTCAGACATTTCACTTTCCAAAGGAGGACTCAAAATGTATATAAATTCCGGTTATCACAACCACTCCCTTGTCGACTTCAAAGACAAAAGCCGACCACTTATTGTAGGAAGCTGTGGCACCTATCGCCTATCCTCACACCCAAAGCTTCCAACTTATCGTCCCAGAGGAAGACTTGACTTTCAAATCATCTATATAGCAGCCGGACGAGCTCATTTTCATTTTGACAACGCAGATGACGATACTGTCGTTACAGCAGGAAACATAGTACTTTACCGCCCCAAGGAATTCCAGAAATATGAATACTATGGCATTGATAAAACAGAAGTTTACTGGGTGCATTTTACCGGAAGTGATGTAAAGAACATTTTAAGAAATTATGGTTTCCCGAATGACCAGCGTATCTTCCATGTTGGAACATCTCTGGAATACGAACGTATTTTTAAACGAATTATTTTAGAATTGCAAAGATGTCAGGATGATTACGAAGAAATGCTGACACTACTGCTACGCCATTTACTGATTATTTTTCACCGGGAGCTTACTCGTAAACATGTACTAAAAAACGAATACCTCGATCATGAAATGGACACTGCAGCGTCCTATTTTAACGAAAACTATAACCGTGATATCAACATCGAAGAATATGCTGTTTCCAGAGGAATGAGTGTCAGTTGGTTTATTCGGAATTTCAAAAAATTTACCGGTACAACACCTATGCAGTTCATCACCTCCATCCGAATCACTAATTCCCAGATGTTATTGGAAACCACAAATTACGCCGTAAATGAAATTGCACGCATTGTCGGTTATGATAACCCACTGTATTTTAGCCGACTGTTTCATAAACAAAAAGGCTGTTCGCCATCTGAATATCGAAAACTTTTAAAATGAACCAATAAAAGAGGCTCTTTGAGTGAATGATTCTCATTAGAGTCTCTTTTAATCCTATCATGTTATTTACGTCACTCTACTTTCCCGCCATCTCCATCCACATTAGTGTTAGCATCCCCTTCATTTCTAATATCAACATCTCTATAAACACGCCAATAGCATATACTCCTCTAAAGGAGAATAATACATCCGGACATTCCCATTTCAGTTTATTGATTTTATCTTCATTATATTTTTCAACAGTTTGTCTCTTTTGAAAAAATATTTCTTGCCAAAAAGAATATTTTATTTGCGACAATATCAGCCGCTCTAACCAATAATTTTGATTTTGAGTTACAATATTCTAATTGAACATCCTTCATTTTCATAAATATGGGTGGATAATATGTATCATATCTATAATTGTATGTTCCAAGCCTAAATTCCTGTTCTAACGCTTCTTTCAGTTCATATCTGCCATTAGTCGCCGTTGTATGCTCATCCACATAAAAATATAATCTTTCAACACTGGAATATTTTCTTGACCAATTTTCTTTGTCTTCTGTTCCCAAAAAAATTAGTCCGCCAAAAACAAAATAATCATTGTGTTCTTTATCAAAAACTCCAGACTCATCTGAATAAATATAAATATTCATAACAAAGTCCTCATTTCATTTATAAAATAAAAAAAGCCACCAAAATGGTGACCTCATGATCGACGATATTGCATATCGCTTAAACGCTAATTCGATATCATGAGTATACAGCGTATCTCTACCTGCAATTATATTATATGCCATTACCACCAAAATTACAATAGAAAAATTGTGAATTTTTTGTTTATTTCAAATCATATTTATCAGATTACCTACGTTATAAAATACTAACAAAAACGATTGTGAACTAAAACCCACTTAACATAAAAAGGCTGGACTCAATCACAGCCTGGTCCCCTATGCAAAAAGCATCGGGCAACTCTGTTATATTAATAATATTCAAAATCACAGAAAAATGCAAGCATTTCTATTACTATTTTTTATGTAACAAATCAGATACTTTTAATTATATCAAATCCTCCATCTCTGATAAAATTAAACATAACAATAATACAATTAAAAAGGACCAGCATAAACTGATCCTAATTCCCCCATATGCATTTATTTTATCTCATTTATATTTTTCCATACTATCTTATCAGAACCAATATCCAAAACCCGGTTTCCGTCCCTATCAAGCATTTCATAATAATAACTGATTCCCATTATATTCTTATTTTTACTTTGACGGTTTTACTCCATTTACCATAAACTTTACGTCCGCCTGAGATTTTGTAGGTTCTCACACGGAAATAATATGTTTTTTTCTTGAATTTTGTTATTATCCGAAAAGCCGAAGTTTTGGATGCAGATAACTTCTTTTTCCCTTTCGTAAATTTCTTGTTTTTTGCATACTGTATCTGATATCCGGACATTCCCTGCTGTTTGGACCATGGTACTACAACTTTTTTACCTTTTAAATTAGAAACCTTTACACCCTTTACCTTTTTAGGGGTTGCTGCAGAAGTTCCCGTACCCTTGATTATAACCGCACCTGTATCGGTTCTCACTGTCTTTGTACTCGGTTTCCTTGTTGCTGTTGGTTTCTTCGTTGCCGTTGGTTTCTTGGTTGCGGTCGGCTTGCTTGTCGCCTGACCGCCATTTCCCCACCACGATGGTTCCTGATATGGCGGGTCTTCTTTCGCCGGCAGTATCTCAAATGAGACTCTCTGAGTGCCTACAAAGAAATCTTTTCCTGTAACATCCACATAGGCAGTTCCCTGTGTATAATTATCTTCGTATCTATAAGTGTAATCCTGTCCATTTACTAACTTTCCCCCTTTAAAATATACTGTCACGTCCGGCTTATATGCATGCATTCTTGATGGATCATTAATTTCTGTATATGTATACTGCGAAAGTTTTATTTCAAACGCGTCTGCAAATATACGTCCGTTAAAATCATAGTCATCCAGCCTGTTCATATCAAGAGAATAAAATGTCGGTGCATTTTCATTCATCGTTGTATATCAGAACAAATGATTATCCGATGTTACAATCGGTTTACAGTCTGACAAATATGCACGAATCTTGTGAATTTTTGCATCGAGACTTCCATCCTCGTCAAGTTTTGCAACTCTTGTCACCCAGAGGTCTGTCTCCCGTTCTACATAATATTCCTGCCAGAACATATAATATCCATCTTCTACCTTTACTAACTGTGGATTCAAAATGGTAATTCCATCTTCTTCTTTATAATCGGTAATCCAATTTAATTTAGGTGACTCATTAAATTTTTTATTCATGGTAATTACAAAGATGTTTCTGTGTGCTTTTTCCATCGACGTTGTTGTGACAGAAGAATCCTGAACGATAGATGATCCGGCAGTAATAAGCCTTTCGCCATCGTTCATAAGTTCAAAACCTCCCAGCGATACACCGGTTACATTATCGCCATAGCTTCCTATAATATCTAAGAGGGAACGGGTCTCTGTCTTCCCATACCATGTCCATACATCGTCCGGCTCCTTGTAAACAACCGATTTTGCCAGATTAACAGCACGAGGATTAGCATCTCCAAGATCTAAACGGTATACAGACTCGCCATCTGAAAGAATAAACTGGGCAAAAGAGTGGGAAACCCAGTCACCCGGAGCTTCATTCATGACACATTCCATACTGTCTTCATCCACCGCATAAGTAAGATTTACTTCATGATGAATTTCTTCCGGCTCCGCTGCAGCATCCCAGTAAATATACCTTGATGTATGGATATAAAGGATTCCGTCATTTTCTGTCATACGCAAAGGACCCTTTGCAAAAGGCTTATATACATTTTTACTTGTGATACTGCACTGTCCAAGTTTATTCCAGTCATCATCATATTTGACAACCCGGACAACTTCTTTTGTATTATCCGATTCATGGTTATTCTGTCCAAACACGATATACCGTGCATCTTTACCCTTAAAACATCCTCCAAATTTAGGCAGTTCATACTTAATCTTTTTGGTAGAAAGCAGCTTATAATCTGCACTATAAGTCTCAATGTAAACTTTTCCTTTTAATGCCTCAATTCGAAAAAAGCCGCCTTTTTCTATTTCTTCCACATAAGAAGAGGTACTTGAACCATAATCCGGAAGTATAAGACCTGCTGCCTCTGCGTTGTATGACGCTACTCCTTCCGTAGTCTTTATTCTGTAACTTTTGTCTATCGGAAGAATTTTTTCAGTGTTACTTTCCGTTTGCTCTGTCTGAGCATAAACACAAATAGCATTGGCGAATTTACATCATTTTTCCTCCATTTTAGTTTCTGAGTGCTCTTCAACTTTTAATTCTTTCAGTCGGTCAACAACATCTTCTGTATCATAATCAAGATCTAACAATGTATAAGGTGTCGAAAATTTCTGTTCACCGGTGACTTCACACACTAAATTATACAGTGTCCAATGTATAACTTATGTAAAATTATTATGATTTTTTTCTCCACACTGACGGTGAAACTCCCTCTTGTTTTTTAAACACTTTTGAGAAAGTGAAGGGGTCATTATACCCAACAGAGTAAGAGATATATTTTACCGACAAATCGGTATCTTTTAACAACTGTTTTGCCCGTTTTATCCGAAATTGTATCAGGTATTCCTGCAACGTATTACCGGTCGCATATTTAAAAATTTTACTTAAGTATGCCCGATCTACACCGCAATGATCCGCTATCTGCTGCACCATGATCGATTCACAATACTTCGTATTTATATATTGAATTGCTTCTCTCATATAATTCATTGTCCGCAGATTCGTTCCTGCTTTCTTCTCAACATGCCGCGTCCACCGATTCATTTTATCAAACAATATATACATATACCCTATACATGCATATTCATTTTCTTTATACATAATTAAATTTATAACAGCATCCTTTAATTGGCTGTTCTCTTCTATCGGTACATAAACTGGTTCTTTTCTTGTCATCCCAATACTTTTCACAATTTCTGTTGACTTAAATCCATGAAAATGAATCCATGCATACTGCCATGGATTTTTTTCATCCGCCTGATACTGAACAAGCACATCCGGTGGCAGCAAAAAAAAGCTGTTACTTTTTACCTTAAGCTCTTTATCATCAATTCGGAGCACCCCTTCTCCTTCAAATACATAATGCAATATATACCGGTCGCGTATGATCGGTCCAAATGAATATGAAGGAGCACATCTCTGAATTCCTATTTCATAAAGACGTAAGTCTTCATATTGGCTGTAATTCAACCACCAAACACCATCTTCTGGCATCTCCATAAGTATCATCTCCTCTTCCTAAAACAACAATACCATTTCAAAAGTATCATTGTCAACTCTTGAAATGGTATATTGTTTATTAAAGATTATTTTATTTTTACCTTTTTCTTAGCACTCCATGCTCCATACAATGTTTTCTGTTTGTTTTTGCGTATAGCACGAACGCGTACATAGTACATTTTTTTCGATTTCAGTTTTTTAATTGTCTTTGAATTAGAAGAAACTGTAACCTTCTTAGCCTTCTTAAATGTTTTATTTGTGCTATATGCTATCTGATACCCCTTTACATTTTTAATCTTCGCAAATTTTACAAACATCTTCCTTTTAGAAGTGCTCTTCACCGACAGACCTTTTACTTTGCCAGGTTTTGTTACTTTCTGAGTTGATTTCTGAACTGGTACCTGTGTTGGAACTGCTGTCGGTGCAGGAGTTTGAGTTACAACAGGCGCTGTCGTAGGCACAGGTGTTGCAGTAGGTTCCGGAGTAGATGTAGTTCCTGGATAATCCGCATATAATTCCGGATAATCTGTAGCTATCTTAGGAACTGCAGCATCTGCTGTTTTTGTCTTTGATATAGCAATACGATCAAGCCCCGGACCAAGAGCTGTCGGATTATATACATAAATTGTATTCTTTCCTTTGTCTAAATAAACCTGGGTGGACACACACCCTACTGCAGAACTATTACCGGAAATTCCCACAATATCAGTTACTTGTACTGATTCATATTGGTTTGTACGAATACTAAGTTTCTTTTTGCTTCCACTTACCACGTAGAGCTTCAGGTCATACATACCAGCTTCCGGAGCTTCGATATTTTCAAATTTAACACGGTTTTGCACTCCACGTATTTTTCCGATATAAGCTTTATTGGAAACATACTGAGCAGTTGTCGGTGTTTTGTTGCCAAGGCCAAGATTTGCATTCTCTGCCTCAAAATAGTTGTAATTATCATAAGATGTTAATCTCAAATCATCTTTCTTGCTGAAAATGACAGCTGCACCACCGTTTTCTTTAAGTGGCAGTGTGAGTTTATCCTTGGAAGTTACTTCTTTTTTCTCCATCTGAATGTTGGTACTATCAGAATTATCCGTATAAACATACGCATAATATTTTACACCTGCATCCAAGAAAGAAAGGTCTGCTTCATAATTATTTTCTTTAGCTGTCATAGCACCGAGGTACCAACGCTCACCACTCCTTCTTGCACGAATTGCCGCTTTGCGTGGTTCAGACCCCTCCAACAAAACAGACTCATCCCAAGATGATGGAATATCTGTAAGGAATGACAAACCACCATACCCCGGATATACGTGGCAGGAATGTGCCAGCGTCTGCATTGCCGATTCATAGACAACCGTCATTCCAAGCATGAAACCATTCGTCGCTTTACAATTTTTCACACTCATTCCAACCGGTGTAAATTCCATGGAACCGATTACATTACGCGTATAAGGCAAAGTAAGAAGAGTCTCTATAGGCGAACCACTTCCCCACTTGAAATACTCACTTCCTTGTACAGCCTCACTCGATAAAATGTTCGGGAATGTTCTGTTCTCGCCATTTGGATCTGTGCAACCATGATAATTTACAACTAATTTATGTTTCGCCGCAATGGATGCAATATCATACATATCTTTCATCGCCCACTGACTGTCGCTCTCAAGATAATCAACTTTAACACCTTTAACGCCAAGACTTTCGCACCATGCAAATTCTTTTTCAATAGTTTCAGGATTATCAAGGTCTACCCGATGTGCACCGTCTCGTTTCTTTACTCCATACCAGACAAGTATTCCTACGTTTCTTTCATTGGCATACTTACATAATTTCTTTAACTTTTCTTCATAATCCAATTTTCCGGAACTGTCCTTCCAGTTTTCCCACCCAAAATCAACAAGACAATACTTCTGTCCTGTTTCTTCCGCATAGTCAATATAATCATACAAAGATTGATATTCAATCGGATCTCCTGTTGACCACCAGGACCAAGATGCTGTACCTGGTTCTACCCAGCTAAAGTCTCCCTCTGCTGCCGGATTGAGGTCAGAAACCAACGAACTGTTCGTCAAATCGTTTAATGTATCCGTCATAATGCATACACGCCATGGTGTATGAAATTCATTCTCCATTGTAACACTCTCAATTGGCAGGTATTCCGCCTTAAAAGTCTTACCAACATACTCTGGGTCCTGCTCCTGCTTTAAATATTTACTAAACTGAACTTTATAGGCAGCACTTCCCTGATTTGTATGAAAAATAGTTGCACAATAAGGTTTTTCCTCATTATACACATTTGCCTCAGTTAAAAGCATATAGCAGGAACCATTCCCATTCGCCACTTGAGAGAGAATTGCAGGTGGAACATCTCCATTTGCATTCTTTACCTGAGTCATTGTCCTTGTCGAATAAGAACCCGGCTCGTAAGTTGAACTGTACCAGTCGGCATTCCATACTCTTCCATCCATAGGAAATTCAAAGGAACTTACTTCACTGGTAATCACTGTTTTCTCATTTTGTGTTGTCGTGTCTCCATCCACAACATAACGGAATCCAATACCATCTTCAAAAATACGGAAAATCACCTGCATTTTTGCATTTTCTTTTGTTACCACAAATGACATTTCCTGATATTCTTTATTTACATGTTTTTTACTTCCCTGGTACCAATCATACTCTTCTTTTCCCTTTTTAAGTTCATATGACTCCTCATCCACCTGCAGACCAGTAGATAAATCAACACTTTTCGCCACAATGCCAAGTGGTACGCATTTCAACGTAACATGTCCATTCCGGTATGCAGAATAAAAAATTTTCCCCTCCTCATTCTTCCATATGCGAACTTCTATTTTATTATCTACCGATGCTGCATGCAATTCTGTGATTTCTGTCAGACCATCTGAACCATCCTCATCAACTGCAGTTGCTGTAACATTCTTTTTCACCATTTCAGCATTAGAAACTTTGTTTCCATAACACATAGGAGCAATCAACGATGCCGTCAGCAATGTCGCCACAACTCTCTTTATCTGTCTCCTCATAACCATACCTCCATTTTTTTATTTGATTAATGCTATATATAATGCTATCATAAATACAAAAATAGAGAATGTCTTTTTATAAGTAATACATGTGAAAATATGTTACACAACTTGAATACACAGTGTCCTCAATGTTACCTTCTACTGATTTGCTATCTTTTCCGCCAGTTCCTCCAAATACTCCCAGCGTTCCATTTTCTCCATCAACTGCTCCTCTGCTTCTTCTTTTTTCTCAGATAACTCGCGAAGTTTGACATAGTCTGTCCCATTCTCCGCCATTTCTTGATCAAGTGTTTCAATGGTCGTCTCTAACGCAGAAATATCCTCTTCAATGGTCTCATATTCACGCTGTTCCTGATAAGAAAATTTAAGTTTCTTTTCACGGTTTTTATACGCCATCCGCGCCTCTTTGTTACCGGTATGGCTCTTAGTTTTTCCGTCGAAAGAATTTTCCGTACTCGCCGGACGCTTTTTCACATAATCCGTGTAACCACCTTCGTACTGGCGAATCACACCATTCTCTTCAAAAGCAAAAATGCGGGTTGCAATGCGGTCCAAAAAATACCGGTCATGTGAAACTGTGATAACAATTCCGTCAAAGTCATCCAAATAATCCTCTAAAATTGTCATCGTTTCGATATCCAAGTCATTTGTCGGCTCGTCAAGAATAAGGACGTTTGGCGCCTCCATCAGCACGCGGAGAAGATTTAACCTTCGTTTTTCACCGCCGGATAATTTGCCAATGGCGCTGTACTGCTGCGAAGTCGGAAACAAAAAGCGCTCCAGCATGGCAGACGCCGAGACCAGCCCATCACTGGTGCGCACAAATTCTGCCGTGTTTTTAATATAATCAATCACCTTTTCATCCGCATCCATATAAGCAATTCCCGCGGATTCTTCCTTTTCGATTTCCTGTGTATAATAACCAATCCGAATCGTCTGTCCAACTTTAATACTGCCGGCATCCGGCTCAATCCGCCCGGCAATCATTTTCATTAATGTCGTCTTGCCACAGCCGTTTTTCCCGACAAAACCAATCCGGTCATGTTTGAGAAAAATATAAGAAAAATCACATATCAATGTATTCTCACCATAGGCTTTTGATACATTTTCAATTTCGATTGTCGTTTTTCCCATACGGGATGAAATACTGCTCAACTGAAGTTTTTCATCAACTTCCGGTGCCTTTTGATTTTTCAGTGCTTCATATCGCTGAATGTGTGCCTTCTGTTTCGTTGAACGCGCTCTGGCACCACGCGAAATCCACTCAATCTCCTTTCGCAAAATACTCTGACGTTTTCTCTCACTGGCACGCGCACTTTCTTCCCGCTCTGCCTTTCGCTGCAAAAAGCCAGAATATTTTTCGTCGTAACTGTATATTTTCCCTTTGTCGAGTTCTATGATTTTATTTGTCACGGAATCCAGGAAATACCGGTCATGCGTCACCATAACCAACGCCCCTCGGAACGCTTGCAGCTTGTTTTCCAGCCAATCCGCCATCTCACTGTCCAAATGGTTTGTCGGCTCATCCAATATGAGCACATCACATGGTGTAATCAACACGGAAACAAGGGCAAGACGCTTTCTCTGTCCACCGGAAAGCTCTCTTGTCTTCTGTTCAAAGTCTGTAATACCAAGCCTTGTAAGCATTGCCTTAGCCGCTATCAATTCATTTTCATTGGCATGGTGATGCACCATATTCTGAACACTCTGCAAAACCGTGTCATCTTCCGAAAATTCCGGATTCTGCGGCAGATAATGAATCATCAGATTCGACGCCTGTATAACCTGTCCTTCATCCGGAGTCTCCAGCCCTGCCATAATTTTCAGCAAAGTCGACTTGCCGGTTCCATTGATTCCGATTACACCTACTTTATCCCCTTCATGAAGATAAAAATCGGCATCATCAAAAAGTTGCCTTTCCGTATATGAATGTGTCAAATGTTCCAGTGATAAAATATTCAAATCAATCGTCCTTCTTCTTTGTTATGCAATTTCCCACCCTTCTTAACTCCATAAAAACTATCTTTTATTCTATCATTTTTCACCACATGTATCAACTCATTTTTTCGGATTGTTACAGCAAAATGCACAGCCTGTCTGCTGCCCGATACAGTTTGCACAATCCCTGCAGTCTGACAAAATATCTTTTCTGCTAATCAGGTACACACCTGCCACACTCATTTGTGGTTTCATTTTTCCACCATCCCATGAAACTCCAATTTTTTCAGCATCCATTAATTGCAGCATTTTCTCTGATACAGATAACTCCATTCCATAAAAACCCGCGCCAAAAGCAGGGCTGCAAAACCGTTTTTCATACACGCTGTGCTTCCGCTGCAAATACTCCCGCAGCCACTCTCTTACCACATCCAAACAAGCGATTTGAAAAATCTCCCAGTAATACTGTGTTAAAAGTGCCTTACTTTCTTCTACTTCATATTCCGGTGCATGAAATGCATACAAATAACCGGTTTCAACCTGTCTCCTGTCAATGCGTGACAGCACCTGGCACTGCATCTTATCATTTCCAAAAGAAAACCGGCCATCTTCTACACATTGCCCGGAAAACGGCTGCAAAAGAATAGAAACACGATACAAATATTTATTTCTTTCCAAAATTTCTCCAATACTGCTAATTGCCATTCCTTTGTGCTGTCTGTGTGTTCTCTTATCCATCTGCTCCCACGAAGCAATCTGTGCCATGCGCTCCCAGATATCTTCCCGGAGGTTTCCAATATTAAGAGAAATCATTTCATCCTGTCTCTGTAATTGCTGCATTACCTTGTCATAAGCTTCCGGACGATGTATCACCTCACACTGACTGCAGTCTTTCATTTTCTGTCCCTTCGCATTCAAAAAATAAAGCGGATTTCCAATGCACTTTTTTTCACGATACAACGGGCAGTAGCAGAACAAACAATTAAACTCCCTTTCGTTTTCCACCTTATGGCAGGGAAAATATTCACACTCCTTATTTTGAAAAAAACGATAACTGTTTGTCATGTGTGCACCTCCTTTGACTCTTATTTTACCATAACTTCTACGGAATTACTGGAATCCAAATAAATTTTTAACAAATATTTGGCACAATCGGGGTGGCTTAAGCGTAATATCGAGCCAAAACAACGCTTTTTACTTGATTTGCCTTATAGGGTTGCATATTTGCCCGATTATCAGCCCTTATTAGAGAAAATCACAGGGCAAATGCAACTCTTTCGAGAGAAATTTCTGCTTTTGGTTGTTTTCAGACACATCTTTTCAAAATTCATGCAACGCTTTTCACTTTTTATGAAGGTTAAGGTTGCATACGGCACTTACTTGCATTAAAAGAGCTGCCATGTATCAAGAATTTGCGGTTGGTATTTTCAGTGCCCATACCGTTACGCACTCAACGAGTGAGATCGGCGCAAGAGGTTCGGAGGAACACTTGACACAAACAACTCAGATATGATGCTTGACTAAAACCTAAAAGATACGATATAGTATAAAAGTAATGCTATTTTAACAAAAAGAGGAAGGATAAAACGAATGTGGAAAACAATCAATGATATTCTAGTTAATATTGACAATTTTGTCTGGGGTATTCCCCTTATGGTACTAATTCTTGCCGGCGGTATTTTATTAACTGTGCGTCTTGGCGTAATGCAGTTTCGAAAACTGCCGCTTGCCTTAAAATGGATGGTAAAAAACGAAGAAGGCGGTGAGGGAGAAATTTCAAGTTTCTCTGCCCTTTGTACGGCTCTAAGCGCGACGATTGGAACCGGTAATATCGTCGGTGTTGCAACTGCTGTTGGTGCAGGTGGACCGGGTGCTCTTTTTTGGATGATTGTCGCTGCCTTTTTCGGCATGGCGACCAAATTTGCCGAAGGTCTCCTCGCTGTAAAATACCGTGTTGTCGCAAAAGACGGTCACAGCCTTGGCGGTCCGTTTTATTACATAGAACAAGGTATGGGAAAAAAATGGAAATGGCTTGCCAAAATATTTGCTTTCTTTGGCGTATGTGTCGGACTTTTCGGAATTGGAACTTTCAGTCAGGTAAATGGTATTTCCAGTGCTGTTCACGGCTTTTTTGATTCAGCCAATGCACACTGTGTAAATCTGCCATTCTTAGGCGAGTATTCCTGGTCCGTTGTGATTTCATCATTAGTTTTGGCGTTCTGCGTCGCTTCCGTTTTGATTGGTGGAATCAAGCGAATTGCTAACGTTAGCCAGGTTATCGTACCATTTATGGCAATTATTTATTTCCTGTTTGCAGGCATTTTAATTGTTACCAATATCACTGCTGTGCCAAGTGCCATTGCTGTAATTGTAGAAGCGGCTTTCTCACCAAGAGCAATTACCGGTGGTGCCGTTGGAAGTATGTTTGTTGCTATGCAAAAAGGTGTTGCACGTGGTATCTTCTCAAATGAAGCCGGTCTTGGTAGTGCACCAATTGCCGCAGCTGCCGCACAGACAAAAGAACCTGTCCGTCAGGGGCTTGTAAGCATGACAGGAACCTTTATTGATACCATTGTTATTTGTACACTTACCGGCTTATCCATTGTATTAACCGGTGCATGGCAGGTAAAAGGCCTTGAGGGTGTCGGCGTTACGACCTATGCTTTTCAGAAAGGACTTCCTTTCCCTCCTGAAGTTTCCGCATTTGTCTTAATGCTCTGCCTTGTATTCTTTGCCTTTACAACAATTCTTGGCTGGGATTATTACAGCGAGCGCTGTTTGGAATATTTGAGTGGCGGCAATATGAAACATGTAAAAATATTCCGCTGGATTTACATTCTTGCCGTATTTATCGGTCCATATATGACAGTCAGTGCCGTGTGGACAATTGCTGATATCTTTAACGGTTTGATGGCAATTCCAAATATGATTGCAATTTTTGCCTTGAATGGCATCGTAGTAAAAGAAACAAGGGATTTCTTCAAACGTCATAAAGAAGGCAAAATTAAATAAAAAAAAGAAAGCCAGAAACAGATATTATATTGTATCCGTTTCTGGCTTTTTTAATTGTCAAATTTTTTTAAGAACAAATACATACCAAGCACAGCATTAAATACAACCGCTGAAAATGTGCTTACTCTCTCGGCAATTCCAAACAAACTTTTCGGCAAAGCATTGGAACCAATTGCCCCGGCAAACATAGCAAAAAGGCAAATAAACGCCCATATGCCAAGCGATTCCCATTTTGTCTTTGCTGTTCCCACGCCAATCAATATAAGCGAAGCAATCGACAATAATACAACTGCTGCCGTAATCACTAAATGCATTACATTTTGAAAGCAAACTCCGTCTGCCTCAGAAACCCATGGAAAACACTGATATCCTACCGCGCACAGCCATTCCATAGCAGCAAAGAAGTAAACACCAAGCCTTACCTTTTTAATTTCGCAATTTGCAATTGCGACACAAACTGCCATAACCGAAACTAACGCACATGGTCCAAATAAACTGTTAAGCTGTGCCGCGAGTTCTCTCGATGGCGCTCCTACTGCACTCAATTCACTGACCGCCATGCTCATCCTCTCTTTGTTCTGATATTATTCTACTTATTTCCCATTTTTCATGAAAGGCTTTTTTTCTATCTGTTTGTGTCAATTTTATATGTTCCGTCATCAAAAAAACTGCCATCCATTCGGACGGCAGTTTTTATTCATTAAGTCATTTTACAGAAGACTTTCATACAATTTTGTAATATCTTCTACACTTGTTTCTTTCGGATTTCCCGGACGGCACGCATCATCATAAGCGGACTGCGCGAGGAATGGAATGTCTTCTTTCTTCACAATTTCTTTCAAATCTGCCGGAATTCCAACATCCTGTGAAAGTTTTCTTACAGCATCAACAGCCGCTTTTCGATATTCCTCCTGTGACATGTTTTCCGTGCCCTCAACGCCCATTGCTTTTGCAATATCGCGATATTTTTCACCGGTTGCTTCTGCATTGTATTCCATAACGGTAGGCAGAATAATTGCATTGGCAATTCCGTGTGGTGTATCATATAAAGCACCAAGAGGATGCGCCATCGAATGAACAATACCAAGTCCAACATTAGAAAATCCCATGCCGGCAACATACTGTCCAAGTGCCATTTCTTCTCTTCCTTCCGGTGTATTTTCCACCGCACCACGTAAAGAACGTGAAATGATTTCGATTGCTTTCAAATGGAACATATCGGACAATTCCCATGCTCCTGCCGTAATATATCCTTCAATTGCATGTGTCAGTGCATCCATTCCTGTTGCAGCTGTCAAGCCCTTTGGCATAGATGACATCATATCCGGATCAATAAATGCAACAACCGGAATATCATGCGGGTCTACACAAACCATTTTACGATTTTTCGCTGCATCGGTAATTACATAGTTAATCGTAACCTCGGCAGCCGTTCCTGCTGTCGTCGGCACTGCGAAAATCGGCACGCTCTTATTCTTTGTATCGACTGCACCCTCAAGACTTATTACATCTTCATGCTCCGGGTTATTAATAATAATACCAATTGCTTTTGCTGTGTCCATCGAAGAACCACCGCCTATCGCAATCAAATAATCCGTTTTTGCATCCTTGAATGCCTGCACACCAGTCTGTACATTCTCAATGGTTGGATTTGGTTTAATATTTGAATATAACTCATACGCCATACCATTTTTATCCAGTACATCAAGTACCTTCTGCGTTACACCGAATTTTACCAAATCCGGGTCTGAACATACAAATGCTTTCTTAAAGCCTCGGCTTCTCGTCTCTGTTGCAATCTCTGCGATTGCTCCTGCACCATGATACGATGTCTCATTCAATACAAATCTGTTTGCCATAGATTAAGTCCCCCTTTATTCTTTTGTTGAATTTGCACAAAAATATGCGAATTCATTTCGTTTTATAGTGTATATTATACTAAATTCTACAAGAATTACAAGGGGAGATTCGAATTTAATCTAAATATTGGCGGAATTTTTTTATTTTTTCTTCTCCTTCCCAGTTTGTTAATCTCTGTAAAATGTCCTGCTGTTTTTCTTCCATATATTTTTTTGTATAAGCACACATATTCCCTAGCTGGCGTTTTGGAAATTTGACCTCTTCACCCTCATCGCCAAGCACCACCTGATAGTAATCATAATGCTTCTGCATACCTTCTTTTAATTCATTCCAATGAAGAGCTGCCCGCTCATAATTTTCTCCACGCAAATCAGCGTGAATCATATGCATATAAATGTCACGGAAAAATCCACGGCAATACGGCAAAAGTTCCTTTTTCCTGCTAAATGCTTCCATAGTATCAATACTCCACCTGCCATACGCAACTGCCTCATCCGCAGGCACTTCCCACGCAAGTGATTCCATAGCATAAAGATTTTCTTTATTTATTGCTCTTACAAAATTTTGAAGATTTTCGCAGACAACTTTCTTCATCTCATCCACACCACCCTCAAAATCAGCAATTTGCGCCATAATACTTTCCTGCATACGATTGGATTTTACACTCGGAAGTGCTCTGACGTGGTCTTTGGCACTGACATAATCCCTGTCATGAATATACACCCACGCGACCGCATAATGTGCACGTTCCACCCATTCTGTTTTCTGACAAAACCGAATCACCTGCGTTGCACACTGAATCGCCTTCTTGCGGTATTTGTCCCAAATGAATTCCTGCCCCTTAAAAGAGCCTTTTTCATCTACATAACGGCTTAAATTGGCCACGCGCTCAACCATGCAAGTTGCTAGAACAAAATCCGAAGGATTTACCTCAAGACGTCCAACGATATATTCGCATTCTTTTTTCGCTGCATCCGCAGATGTTTTTTCATTGCTTTCAATCTTCTCATACTCCCGTTTAATCTCCATATACATGGCATCTTCCTGCTTTATTTGGTCCATCCCAAATAAAGTATCCGTAGAAATTTGCAGTGCTTGTACTAACGGCACAATAAGCGATGTATCCGGCAATCCTGCCTCTGATTCCCATCGACTTACCGCCTGGGCAGTCACACCAATCTGCATTGCCAGTTCCTCCTGTGTCAATCCCATTCGTTTTCTGGCAATTCGTATATTATTTCCCAACATCATATTCAATTCCTCCTAATTTTTTCATTATTCGGTACCGTGATTTCACTATATCATTACGAAAAGAAGAAAACAATCAACGCATCCTTGAATTTATTTAAAGTCAGATTAAAAAGACCCAAAACACTTTAGATTTCATAATCCCTCAACTTTTTCCTGCATTCCCGATATGCCGGACAATATTTCTCTACTTCCCGCCAAAATTCTGCCGAATGATTCATGTGATGTCTGTGCGAAAGTTCATGAATAATTACATAATCCATAAGTTCACGCGGCATATAATACAGCTGATAATTGAAATTCACATTGCCCTTTGAGCTGCAGCTCCCCCATCTTGTTTTCTGATTGCGGATAGTAACTCTGCCAACAGTAACATCCATAACTTTGCAAAAATGGTTTACCCTCTCTGTAAATTCTCCCAAGATACTTTCCCACTCTACATCCGAAATTTCATCAACGGCAGGTGCTCCCGTAAGCTTTTTGTTCAAATTTCTCTGCCGCATCTGTTTTACTTTTTCTTCAATCCAATAGGCATGCTCTCCAATCCATTCATCCAATTCTTTTTCGGAAAGCCACTGAGGCGCCCGCAGAATCACACTTTCATCTGCGCGCACCTCAAGTCCGATTGTTTTTCGATTGGAACGAATCACCTGTACTTTCATCCTATAAAAATCCTCAGTTTTTTATTTTCTCATCTTGCCACGTTAGTTAAATCAATCCGGTGCTAAAATATCTCTCCGCACGGTCTGCAAGAACCGTTGCAATCACTTTGTCTTTTCCGTATTTTTCTGCCATCTGCATTGCCGCAAACACATTTGCCCCGGATGAAGTTCCTACCAAAAGCCCCTGCTCTTTTGCAAGTTTTCTCGCTGTATTTATCGCATCCTCATCTGACACCTCAACAACATCAGTAATCAAACCGGTGTCTAATACATCCGGAATAAACCCATCTCCAATTCCTTGTATCTGGTGGATTCCCGGTCCATCTCCGTGAAGTGCCGAAACTCCTTTTGGCTCTACCGCCACAATTTTCGTATCTGGGTTTTGCTCAAGCAAATACTTGGCAATTCCCTGTAAGGTACCTCCGCTTCCCACACCGGAAACATAAATATCAATTTTCTTTCCCAGCTGCTCACAAAGTTCGACTGCCGTTTTCCGATAATGTGCCTCCGGATTTGCCGGATTCACAAACTGTTGTGGCATAAAATATTTCTCAGGATCTGCACTTGCTATCTCATTTGCCTTATCCACTGCACCGCCAATACTAAGTTTCGGCTCTGTGAGGACAAGCTTGGCACCAAATGCCTGAATTACCTTTTTACGCTCCTCACTCATATTTTCCGGCATCACAATAATAACCTCGTACCCTTTTCTCACTCCAACAAGAGCCAGACCAATTCCTGTGTTTCCACTCGTAGGTTCAATAATTGTCATTCCCGGTTTTAACTTACCTTCCGCCTCTGCCGTCTCAATCATATTCTTTGCGATACGGTCTTTAATACTTCCGCCGGGATTCAAAAACTCTGCCTTTGCAAATATATTGTAACCTGTGCTCTCCTGTAAGCACATAAGTGGTGTGTTTCCAATTAAATCAAGTACGTTATTATAATACATAAAACTGCTTTGCCTCCTTAAATGAGCGACTTCGAAAAATCATATTATTTCTCCTTTATTCGCCACTATTGTATTTTTTCAGCAAGACCTTGGACAAATCATTTAAATGAATCATGTAGATATATCCTTTTCCTGCCATTTCTTTGTACGCAGGAATATATTCTTCTTTAACTCCGCGAACCAAAATCACATCATGAAACACCTGAAAATTGTCCACATAGGAACTAATGCCGGTTCCAAAATCGGCCAAAACCGTTGTCTCATTTGTCGTTTTGTCCACACACATTACGCGATTTCCTGCAATATAATATTGCTTGTTTCCTACGGTACTTCTTAAGTTGTAAGACGGACTACAAAAAGATGACTCCGTTTTTTTATAAGCTCCCAGTTTTTTGCCCTTTTTCGTCATGTAACAAAGTGTTAATTTCCCCTTTTTGTTATAATAACTGTAGACAAAATTTTTGCCATCGGTTCCCAGTTCATAAAGACCGGAAACCGGCATTTTGCAGACCTTCTTTATTTTTTTGCCAGAAAGGTTCATAACATAAATTCCCATATCTTTATCGCTGTCGTATTCTTTGTTATAAGCAGTCTTAATAAAATATATTTTTTTACCAATCACAACCGGATTTCTTCCCTTGGTAAGTAATTTTTTCGTTTTTTTCTTGCTGTCAATCCGGCATATATAACTATCGGATGCTCCTGTTCCACACACTAAATCATATGCTGCATAAATGGCATTGCCTTTCACATTCAAATTCTCAAAAGCATTCGTATCTTTCCCTTTGTTTTTGTAGGAAACAATTTTTGTGACCTTATTTGTTTTCTTATTTATCTTCATCAAATTCATGCGCAGACCGCCCATGGTATAGCAATAATAAATATCATTTCCTTTTTGGCACGCCGGTCCCGGAATACGGAGCGCTTTCCCGGCAGCTTCTGCTTTCACCGGCAGGCAGAAAAATGCAGCGAGTGCAATCAGTGCTACTAATAATCTTTTCATACTTTTTTCTCCAATCCTTATAAAATTAGGCTCCCTGCAGCCGCGCATTCCTCCTGCTCGGGTCTACTATAAATAAAACAGAGATGCCGGCTATACATAACTTACGTCATGTACTCTCCTCGAACAAGGAACCTGTTTCTATTTTACCACGATAAATAATAAATGCAATTCAAAATAGTCAATCCATACGACATCATACTAACAAAGAATAATACTCCCAAGGCCAAATCACACTGTCAAAACAGTTTTCCATGTATTCCCAAATATCGTCATCTGCATAGCCCATCATACGAAATACAACACATACGCTTTTCTGTATTTTTTTATCCGTTAATTCTCCTTTTCGCTGCTGCAAAAATAATGCCTGTGACAACACAGCATATTCCATTGCCATCCATTCCAATTTTACAAGGATATCCACAACCTGACCGGTTCCCGGCGTAATAATAGCTGATGAGATTTCTTCTGCAAAAAGATTCCGAAGTTCTTTTTCCCATTTCTTTATCTTGTGCTGATACATCTTAAAACACTCGGTTTCTTTACCATTAATCTTCTCTGCCTCCTCTGCCAGCGGCACCAAAAAATCCCCATAAATATTTTGCTCCCGATAAATCTGTGAAACATCCAAAAACAGTAAATTATATTCTTCCAGACGCTCTTTCGTTATTGTGTAATTTTCTCCAATTGCCCTTTGAATTTTCCAAATATCTGTGGTGTTTTTGTAACTTTGAAATTTATCCTCAAGAACGCCCTTTTGTTCCAATTCATATAAATCCAGCGCAATTAAGAAACAGATTTCCAGCGTGGTATTTAATTTAATTTCCCGCGTATTTACAATATCCAGAAACCAATCCCGGATTTCAAACAACAGCGGATTTATCTCGTAAATTTCTTCTGCTATTCCTTCCATTTGTTCCTCTTTTTTCTGAATTTGAAAACACTCCTGCTGCCATAACAAATCCAGCACAGCCGGGCATCCGGGCGTCAATGCACGCTCAACTCTCCCAATATACTCATGTTCTTCCCGCGGAAAAGTATGGCATGTTTCAGAAATTGCCCCCTCACCATCTCTTAATACAATTTTGCACAATTTCTGCTCATTCAGAAATGGACACATACCATCGTTTTTCAATTCGATTATGCGTCCTTCTTCAACTTTCTTTACTTCCTTTTTCCATTCCTCATCCCACTTATGAAATGTTTCGTCATCCACTGCAATACGCCACTGCATACAGCATGTCATTGGACATTTGGATGCGGTACATTGAAATTTGTCATAATAATCCGGCTGATATATTTTCATCTTACTCTTCCATTTCCTCCAAGGCGTCTAAATAATCTTCTAGCCATTCTCCCTGCATATTTGCTTTGCTATCGCTTTCACCATCATCGACTTCATTGCATAGCATCCCCGGTGGGAACAATCCTCCATCAAGCCCAATTACCGCTTCGTCACCCTCATCAAGGTTTCTGCGATACATAATTTCATCTTCCATCATTATAATTCTTTCCGGAAAATCGCCAAAGTCATCCGGCTCGATTGCTTTTACCAAAACACTTACCATCGGAACATGGTCGTCCGGTCGTTCCTCACATCCATAATCTTCTTCGTCAATACGAATGATTTTATATCTGGTTTCCTGCACCTTTTTAGTCCTCTCTTGTCTGGTATTATTTGTTTTTATTTTATTGAGTATGAAAATATATGTCAATGACTTTTCTTGCTTTCCTATTCGCATAAACCTATCCTTTTTTATAAATCACTTTCCGCAACGCCGGTCCGCAATACTCATGTGGAATAAGCTTAAATCCTTGTTTTATATAAAACTGTTCTTTGTCTGGCTCAGATATAAGTTGTACACTAACACGACTTCCTACACACATATTTTTCTCAATATGTTCCAAAAGCATATGTATAATTGCACTTCCAATTCCCATTCTTTGATATTCAGGCCTAACAACAATATCCATAATCATAAAATAAATACCATCACCCACAACTCTCCCCATTCCAATGGGAACTTTGTTATCAAAAACGGTAACTGTATAATATGAATTTTCCAAAGCAATTTCTGCCTGTTCCCTGCTCCAATTATTCCACTTAACTGACTTTCTTAATGTGTAATATGTTTCATAATCAAGTTGATTTTCTTTAAATGTATAGTTCATATTGTCGTCCTCCCCATAATCATGCCCCTCTCACTTTTTACCTTCGTGTGTACCCTGTCACCTTAACACTATTATCACAGTCCAAATATTCAAGTATCTTATTGTTACTTAAAGCCAAACTGTAAAATATTATATAGATTCAATTACTAGTCAAAGCTATCAATTGATGGCAAACTACCATCATAAAACTTAGTAATTACATTCTTAAGTCCATCAAAAGCATCATAATAATTTGAAATAATTTCCTGAAAGTTTTTCTCTGCTATCTTGCCATCATAATCATGTGCTAATAAATTTCTTGTTTTTAGCATTTTTAACCATATATCATCACTAATTAATCCGTTTGTAAATGCTGATTGCAAAACTTCTCTTGGAGAACCAATAGCAAAATCTGTTATTCCCAACTGTTTAACCAAAATATCCTTCATAACTTTCCAAGCCAAGTCAAATGTCAAATTATAATTTTGAATCGTCCCCTCTAAAACAAACTCCGCTGCTGGGTCTGCAGATTTACTCTTCCTTAAATTTCTTAGACTTCTGCAAAATGAACGATAGCGATTAAAATATTTTTCTTCCATAATTCTCTATATCCTCCAATAAATATTCATCATTTATTTCATTATAATAAAAAATATCAATTTTTCGCAAGGTATCTATCTGGCTAATCATCTGATTTAAAAGTTCACTATCCACATCACCGTATACGACAAAATCAATATCACTTCTGGCCGTGGCAGTTCCCGTTGCAAATGATCCAAATAAATCCAAATGTTCAGCCCCACATCGTTTACAAACAGACGCCACCCTTTCTATCAACTCATCTATTGGCATAACTTGCAATCCAACATTACTTTCCAAATCAATCTGCACCTCCTTAACCTTGTTCCACTTAATATCATTTTCCCCACAATTATAACATCGGAGTGGTTCTTCGTAAAGTGATGCTTTCCTCCTCAATTATCATTTGTGCTAAATTTCATCAATATGTCCAAGCACCTCTTTACATATTTTTGTTCTCCAAAAAGCAAAAGAAATCAAGCCCTCTCTATCTTCCGAATCGCTCAATAAATATTCTTTATAGCCATAGGTACTCCGAAGCAATTGAAACACATAGACATACAGCATTGCATTTAAGTCCTTCTCACTTAACGGAAAATACTCACAGTATGCTTTTACATAATGACGCAAATCCTGTAAATCAATTTTAGCATTGTTTCTTGAATTATGCGATGTCTGCACAAATGACCTCATTAATTCCCATACCACCGGCAGTTTTCTTGCCGATGTAAAGTCAATTACTGCCTTTATCCGATTATTTTCCCCAATAATCTGACATCCTTGATAGTCGCCGTGACTGGGACTATACGTTATACCTTCAAAATATCTTCGAAATATATCTTGATTTTTCTGCAATACAGTACGCTTATATAATAAATCTTCTTTGATTTGTTTATATAAAGAATCTTCCCTATGCTGCTCCAACACTTCTAATATATTATCATACTTGGAAACAGCATCACCATTTACCCACGCAGCATCCATATCAACAGGCAGTTCCATATCTTTTAATGCGATATGAATTTTGGCAAGCATAACCGCCATTTGCGGAATCATTTCCTCCGGGAAATCATTGTACCCATAAGATTGTCCACTCATGTATTTTTGCAATACGAATCGATATCCTTTGTATTTTACCATTTTTTCTCCCGAAACTGTTTCAATAAAATCTGTCGAAGGGATTTCGCAATTTTTCAATTTCTCCAATATTTTTGCTTCCCTGATAATATCGCAATCCTCAATATACGATTGGTATTCTTTCAAAAAATAAGTATTACTGCCATCATTAACAGTAAAACAATTTGCAGTTCCTATCGCAAGTTTTCTGTAAGAAGTACATGAAATATCCCAATTTGCTTTTAAAAAATTCGTCATATTTTCCCCATCCAAAACCGTCTCCTCTAATGCCATGATGTCCCCTTTCTCTGTTAAAATAATCATACTGATGCTCATAATCCCATCTTCTTACAAAATATATTCCATCTGTCTCTCTTTTGTTTTCAGTCCCATTTTCTCATAAAATTTTTCTGCCGATGTATTTCCGGCCCACACATTGAGTGTTACCTCATAACAGCCAAGGCGCTTTGCCTCCTCTTTTACATATTCAAATAAATGCTCTCCGATATGCTGACCTCTGGTTTTCGCATCCACGCACAAATCATCAATAAAAAGTGGCGTAAACGGTATCATATTCTCTGAAAACGGCTGTTTCCTCAACTGACAAAATGCATAGCCAAGGCAATCATCCTTTTCATCCACCGCCACATAAATTGGCTTTGTATCATCCTTTATCATTTCTGCCAATTCATCCTTTGTATATTTGGTTGTCCCCGGAATAAAAATATCAGGGCGTATGTCCGCATGGATTTGAAGTACCTGTCCCAATAATTCCATCAACCGTTCGACATCTTTTTCTTTTGCTCTTCTAATATTCATTCCTGCTACCTCCATATTTTCATATCCATATTGTAGCATAGTACATCTTCTCAAGCCAGTTTTTTCTCACTGCAAACAATCTACTTTGTTTTTTCGGATTCTCCTTAAAAATACGCATCCTAACAAACAAGCTGCAAATTCTGTAATCGGAAATGCCCACCAAATAAGTGACACCCCAGCCTGCCCATTTTTTACTAAAATAGAGAAAATTTCTGCTAACGGTAAAATAATAATCATCTGCCTGAGAAGTGAAATTACAAGCGATTCCATTCCTCCATCTAACGCCTGATAAATTCCCTGATATGCGACATTAATTCCCGCAAAAAGAAAACTGATGGAAATAACTCTCATAGCTCCGACAAAATACTCTCTGGATGAACCGGCATTAAATAGGGCTGCAAATTGTCCCGGAAAAACTTCTGTAATAAAAATCCCTAAAATCATCAAGCCAATCGTAAAAATAATACCATATTTCATTCCGTCCTGAATTCTTTTTTTACTTCGCATTCCATAAGCAAATGCAAGAATCGGCGTAATCGCATCCCTCAATCCAAAAGCAAGGAACAAAACAAATTGCTGCACCTTATAGAAAAGCCCATATGCAGTCTGTGCAGAAGCATCAAATTTCAATATCAGATTCATCACATATACCATAATAGACATAAGTGCCTGTGCAATAATCGCCGGAAGACCGATTGCATAAATTTCTTTTATAATTTTACCATCCGGTTTCATATACTTGAATCCGTGCTCAAATTCTTTATTTAATTTGATATGAAAAACAAACAGCAGTACAGCCGAAGCAATCTGTCCAATTACCGTTGCATAAGCAGCTCCCTCCACACCCATTTTCGGAACCGGTCCAATGCCATAAATCATAATCGGGTCAAGAATGATATTGATTACCGCACCTGCCACCTGACCAATCGTAGAATACAGTGAGCGCCCCGTCGCCTGCAATAATTTTTCAAACAAAGAAAAGAAAACAATTCCAAAAGAAAGCACGCAGCAGATTTTAAGGTAACTTGTTCCCATAGAAAGCACTTCCGGATTCGCTGTCTGTGATGAAATATATGCATTCACACCAAAAATTCCAAACAAAAAACAAATCACATAAATAATCACACCCAGAAACAAACTGTTTCCTGCAACCATTGCCGCCTTTTTAGAATCTCCCTGTCCAAGCGTTCTTGCAAGAAGCGCATTCGTTCCCACTCCGGTTCCAATTGCAATTGCAACCATAAGCATCTGCACCGGAAACACAAGTGTAAGCGCATTCAGCGCAGCCTCGCTCCCCTCCTTCATATTGCCAACAAAAGCACTGTCCACAATATTATAAACCGCCTGCAATGCCATCGATAAAATCATTGGAATCCCCATTTGAATCATAAGTTTATAAACCGGCATTTCCCTCATTTTGTTATTTTCAGTCATGTGAATCCTCCTTTTTTCTGCAAAAAAAATAGAGCAGCAAAACTGGATTTACGCAATTTTGCTACTCGTTCAATAAAGTATTATATTTGTAATTTTTTTAATTGTCAAATGTTTTTTACTGATTATTCCTCCAAAAGAATCTCCTTAATCTGCTCAAGATTTTCAGCAAAATAAATTCCCTGCTGCCTTTCCTCGGTTGATAAATCTTTCTCAATCATATGCCGAAGTAAATCCCTTAAACTGTCATAATAATCGTTAAGATTATAAAGAATACACGGAGCATCCAAATGTCCTAACGACACTTTCGACATAATTTCCGCGATTTCTTCCAATGTACCGGTACCGCCAGGAAATGCGATAAAAGCATCCCCCAGTTCAATCATCTTCGCTTTTCGTTCCGACATGTCATTTGTCACAATTAGATTTGTAACCTCTTCGTACAAAAAACCTGCGTCAATAAAAAACTGTGGTTCCACACCGGTAACCTTACCCCCTGCATGCAGCACGCTTTCGGCAATTTCGCCCATCAGTCCGGATTTAGAGCCTCCGTAAACAAGCGAATTTCCACTTTCTCCAATCCATGTACCAAGTTCTCTCACTGCATTTGCAAGTGTATTGTCGTTTCCTTTGTTGGCTCCAAGATATACGGTAATATTCATAGATACCTCTCCTCATCATTGTATATTTTCTAGCATAAAAATCATTTTTCGGCGTTTTGGCAATTTATTTTTCGGCGTTTTGGCAAATCACTTGCTCTTTCCTTCAATTCCTTTGGATTATCAAATGGATTACAATAATATGGCTCCATCGATGTCATTCTCTCCATTGCCTGATTCACATATTCATCTTTTTCTTTACTATTCATCGTCTGCATCCTCCGTATTTTTATATCTATATTCTGCCATAGTTACACCTCATCATGCATCATGCATTCTAACGCCCTTGATGAAGCTAATGTATCTTCTCCCATTTTTAAAATATCCTCTCGATTTACCCACTTATAATCAACAGTTTCTCCTTCTTGCAAGACAATAGAATTTTTATCACATTTGGTAACACATAAGTATTCCACAAAAAGTGAATGGTAACCATCATGAACAACCCTTTTTAACTCTTTTAAGTCTGAACAAACAATTCCTGTCTCTTCTCTTAACTCTCTAATTGCACATTCTAACGGCGATTCTCCCTGTAATGCTGAACCACCCGCTGTCAATTCCCATTTCCCACCAGATTGTTTCTTATAATCCCTCTGCATAAGTAAATATGTACCATCCGTATGTTTCACAACAATTTCCCCTACCAAATGATACACCCCATCTGGAATAACTTCTCCTCTTATAAGCGAACCATCGGCAATCTTATTAAAATATTCATCGTATGCATCCCATTTTTCAATCATAAACACCCTCTCCTTCTGTATAACTAAACTACACCTGATTCCCCCTCATTTTACCACAACACCAAACGTCAGGAAAGTAACAATGCAGCTCTTTCCGCAAATTTTCATTGCCGGTTTATTGGAAGTCCAGTAAAACGCCTCGCACAAGAGGTACAAATTTATTTGAAGCATTTTACGGAACTTCCCAAAAACCACCACCTATGCTATACTAATCTCAAGATGTTTTGGACGATTTTACAAGTAAAAGGAGGTATTTCATGAACCACAAAAACATCATTGCAAAACTTACCCTAGAGGAAAAAATAGCGATGATTCACGCCGCCGGACTTTTCCGTTCCGGTGCAGTGAAACAACTTAATATTCCTTCGCTTGTTATGTCGGATGGACCAAGCGGAGTCCGTCAGGAATTTGAAAATGACAGTTGGACGCCAATTGATGATACAACGGATTTTGTGAGCTGGCTGCCGAGTAATACGTGTCTTTGCACCACGTGGAATCCTAACCTTGCCCGTAAATTTGGCGAAGTGTTAGGAAATGAGGCACGCGGACGAGGAAAAGATGTCATTTTAGCACCCGGCATCAACATCAAACGGACTCCTCTGTGTGGAAGAAACTTTGAATATATGAGCGAGGACCCACACCTTACCGGACGCATGGCAGTTCCTTTGGTGCAGGGAATTCAGTCACAGGATGTAGCTGCCTGTGTGAAACATTTTGCCCTGAATAATCAGGAGTGTGACCGATTAAGTGTCGATACCAAAGTCGATGATAAAACACTTTTTGAATTATATCTGCCGGCATTTTATGATGCATTAATGGAAGGTGGCTCGTATAGTGTGATGGGTGCCTACAATAAGTATGATGGTGAATTCTGCTGTGAAAATGCAACGCTTTTAAAAAAGATTCTGCGTGATTTATGGCACTATGATGGGGTTACAATTTCTGACTGGGGCGGTGTGCACAACACGGAAAAAACCGCTCTAAATGGGGTTGATATAGAAATGTCCGTCACACCGGATTTTGACGATTATAAATTAGCAAATCCACTTCTTGAAAAAGTAAAATCCGAAGAAATCGACGAATCTGTAATTGACGAGCGAATTGAGCGGATTTTAACAATGATGGAGCGGATTAAGCTCGGTGACAAAACAAGAAATAAGGGCTGCACAAACACAAAAGAACATCAGCAGACCATTCAGCAGATTGCGGAAGAAGGAATTGTCTTGTTAAAAAATGACACGGCACATCTCCCGCTTTCCAAGGAAACAAAGAAAATTCTTGTCCTCGGCGATAACGCCAAAAGAACACATGCTGCCGGCGGTGGAAGTGCGGAAATCAAAGCACTTTATGATATTTCGCCACTGCTTGGCATGCGTATGGTTCTTAGCGGCGACGCACAAATTGACTGGCTGCCGGGTTATTACGTAGATAACGAAAAACATGTAGCCGGTGAAGTCGACTGGCAGGCAGAAAGTCTGGATGTGGATTATACAACAGACCGCGGAAAAGAACAGTTTGACAAAGAAATCCGCCCGATACGTGAGAAGTATCTGCAAGAGGCCCTGGATGCCTGTCCTTCCTACGATGAAGTCATCTTCATCGGTGGGTTAAACCACGCTTATGACGTCGAAGGATTTGACCGCCCGGACATGACACTTCCGTATGGACAAAACGAAGTCATTGAGGCTTTGACAGAAAAATGTAAAAATCTCACCGTGGTACTGATCAACGGCGGTCCGGTTGAAATGCCATGGATTAATAAAGTAAACTCACTGATTCAGACAAGCTACTGTGGCATGCATGGCGGACTTGCTTTAGCACGAGTTCTCTTTGGCGAGGTAAATCCATCCGGACACTTGGCAGAAACCTATCCGGTTCACCTTTGTGATACACCAACCGAAAAATTCAAATCCTATCCTGGTACAGTGGATAATTCCGGACAGCGTCATGTGGAATACACGGAAAAATTAATGGTTGGCTACCGCTATTATGAAACCGAAGAAATTCCGGTTCTCTTTCCATTTGGATACGGTCTTAGCTACACAACCTTTGATTTGCATGATTTTTCCGTTGAGAAGACTGAAGATGGAACAGTTTGCTGCCACTGCCAAATTACAAACACCGGAAACAGGGCAGGTGCACAGACCGTTCAGCTCTACGTCGGCATCCCGAAAGAAGGACAGCCGAAAAAACAATTGAAGGCATTCAAAAAGGTGGCACTCGCCCCACAGGAAACAAAACATGTTTCCCTCTGCCTTAGCAAAAAGGACTTTGCCACCTATAACTGTAAAAATCAAGCTTTTGTGATAAATGAGGGTACCTATTCCTTATGGGCTGGTACTTCGGTAAAAGATATTTACTATCAATCCGAAGTCACTCTTTCCCAGAGCGGAATCGTAAAATAATCAACCGTTTCCGTTATCCAACGTGCGCCTTGTCTGGTTTCACCGGTGAAATAATTTTTCCACTGTCCCTGCGTAAGGTAATACGTCACTTCACCGGTCTCGTCCATAACAGGAGCCACCAGATAGCGGTCACCAAGCATATATTGACGGTCTAAAAAACCACACACCGGGTCCTCTGGGAACTCTAACACCATTGCCCGCACAAGAGGAATTCCGGTCTCGTGGTTTTCTTTTGCCTTTTCGAGCAAATATGGCAAAAGTTTTTGTTTTACCAAAACAAAATGACGCAATACCTTTGTTGCCTCATCATCGTAAAGCCACGGCACACGATAAGAACCGCTTCCGTGAAGTCTTGAGTGACTCGATAAAAGTCCAAATGCCACCCATCTCTTGTAAACATCCGGTGTAGATGTATCTTCAAAACCGCCAATATCATGACTCCAATACCCATATCCGGACATCGTAAGCGACAGTCCGCCACGCAGACTCTCTGCCATTGATTCATATTTTGCAAAGCAGTCGCCGCCCCAGTGAACCGGAAACTTTTGTCCACCACTCGTTCCACTTCTGGCAAATACAACCGCATCCTCTTCCCCCTTAACACGTTTTATCGTCTCATAAACTGTCTCATTGTAAAGATACGAATAAAAGTTATGCATTTTCTTTGGATCCGAACCATCAAAATAACGCACATTTTCATCCGGAATCCGCTCTCCGAAATCCGTTTTGAAACAATCCACACCCATCTCTAACAGTGCCGTCAGTTTTTCCTGATACCACGCTTTTGCCTCTGGATTTGTAAAATCGACAATTGCCATACCCGCCTGCCATTTATCCCACTGCCAGACATCACCATTTTCCTTATGCAGAAAATATCCTTTTTCCGCCCCTTCCGCAAATAATTCCGATGCCTGCGCAATATACGGATTAATCCATACACACACTTTAATTCCCTTGTCATGAATTCTGGAAAGCATTCCCCTCGCATCCGGGAAAACCTCCTTGTCCCAGAGAAAATTACACCAGTGATACCCCTGCATCCAAAAGCAGTCAAAATGAAATACTGAAATCGGGATTCCCTCTTTTTCCATTGCCTCAATCGTATTCATCACGGTTGCCTCATCATAATTTGTCACAAAAGAGGTCGACAGCCACAAGCCAAAACTCCATTCCGGGGGAAGTGCCGGTTTCCCGGTCAGTTCAGTATAAAGGGAAAGCGCTTTCTTCATCGTGCCTCCACCGAAATAGTAAAAATCAAGTCCCTCTCCCGGAACAGAAAATGCCGTTTTTTCCACACGCTCCGTACCAATCTCAAAGGACACTCTTTCCGGATGATTCACAAAAATTCCGTAGCCACGGTTCGACAGATAGAATGGAACATTTTTATAAGCAAGCTCGGAAGAAGTTCCTCCATCCTCATTCCACATATCAATACTTTGTCCATTCTTCACAAAGGGACCAAACTGCTCTCCCAGACCATAAATCATTTCACCCACCGAAAGGCCGGTCGCCCCACGCATATAAGAAGCCTCTGCCTGCTCCTCATAGAGAAGTACTCCGCTATCGCCGGTACGAATATACGAGAAATCTTCCCCCGTCATTTTTGTCATACGTTTTCCTGCGCAGAAAAATTCCATGCCAAATGGTTTTTTCGTAATCTGCAGTTCATTCTCACCGCTTTTTAAAACAAAGCCATTCTCTGTCTCCTCACAGGCAAGGGGCTGCAATTTTTCCTGTACGACAAAAGAAGGAGTTTTCTTTTTTACGCCCTCATAATGATTTACAACAATATGAAAAACACCTTCTCTTGCCACGGAAATATAAAACGTAAGCACAACGCCATCCAGAGTCATACCACGATTTGCAATTTCGCGGTGTGGCGCCAAAAAGGTCAATTCATGTTCTGTTTTATGCCACTCATAAATCTGTGCCGGTGAATACACCGAAACACCTTTTTTCTTTTCCCAGTGTCCATTAAAAAATTTCATCTTATGCCCTTTCCTTTCTTACTTTTTCTGCTGCCTTGCCACAACATTTTTCATCATTTCCACCTTAGCCTTCTCCTGCGGGCTCATATTTCTTGTCAGAATCTCAAGCATCACTTTCGATTCTTCCGGTGAAAAAGATAAATTATGATTTTTCAGTTTCGTCATTGCCGCCATCAAAAGCGGTGCCGCATCTTTCATGCTTTTACCCTGCATGTTCTCAGCCAGTTCCTTCATTACCTGCAATTTTACCGGATGCATCGTTTTAAAAATGTCATACTCGTCAAACATCGATGTGCTCATTGTCTTCTTCCTCTCCCTCATTTTCCGCTTGTTCAGGCTGTTCCACAGAAGCTGCCTGCATCATTTCCATCATAGAAGAAATCATTTCAAAATCCTTTTGACTCTCCTCCGGCATAAGCATCTTTAACACTTCAAATGGATTTTCCGTGCCCTCTGCCCCCGATGCCTCATTTGCCTTCTGCACTTCACGCATCATGCGAAACAAATCCATCATATGGCGCATCTGAAAAAAAGACATCACAAAATCCATCATCTTCCGCTCTCTGCCGCAGGTCAAAGGATGAATCGCCTGAAGCAATCCCTCTACATCAATGAGTTCTCCCTCCGATACATCAAAAAATGGGATTGCCACCTTTAATACCTGTACACTTCTTGTATTATGCATTCGGCTATCCCATTTCATCATCTCAGACCCCGCCTTCAAACAAACGAACTACATTTCCTGTATATCCTATGCGCAAGATGCGAAGCCTATTCCTTTTTTTCTATGGACTGATTAATATTTCAGTCGGTCCGGCGTAATTCCGGTTAAAACATGCTCCAAATATTTTTCTGCGAGATATTTTGCCATCGGTAGATTCTGGTCCAAATAATTGCCACACGCCTCTGGTGCTGCTCCCGGAATCTCACCCTCAAAATGGCAGACAAACTCAAACATTTCACGGAGCAGTGAGATAATATCTTCCGATTCGTAGTCACCGGCAAGCAAAAGATAAAAACCGGTACGGCATCCCATCGGACCAAAATAAATAATCTTATCACCCCATTCTTCGTGATTCCGCAAAAAGGTTGCTCCCAGATGCTCTAATGTATGAATCTCAGCCGTATTCATCACCGGTTCAAAATTCGGTCTTGTCATACGGATATCAAATGTTGTTACCACATCATGTCCGGTACTGTCTTTTCTGCTTACATAAACTCCCGGCAGAAGTCTTTTGTGGTCTACGGTAAAACTCTTAATTGTTTCCATTACAAAATGCCTCCTTTGCTGCAATTACTCATAATAAACGTCTATTCGTTTGCTCGGAATTAACTGCTTCATCAAATGTAAAACCCGGCTTGCCGCCCTGCCATCATCGATGGAATTATATTTTTTCTTGAACTTTTCATACCGCTGTGCATAAACCGAATAATCATACGAGTGGATATCCTCAATCAGCTCATCCGTCGTTGTTGAAATTGGTCCCGGCATCTCTTTGCTGTAACTGAAATAAAATCCACGAAGTTCATTTTTGTATTTATAAAAATCGTAAGCAAAGAAAAACATCGGGCGGTTCAAAATACTATAATCAAACATTACAGAAGAATAATCCGTAATTAGTATATCGGACACCAAAAATAACTCTGCAATATCGCGGCTTTGGTCAAAATGATAAATAAATCCTTCATACGGCGACCAGTCAATCGCATCCATAATCAGATAATGATATTTGACAATCATAATGTACTCATCGCCCAGTTCTTTTTGCAGTTTTTCAAAAGAAATCTGTGGGCGGAACTCGTATTTATCATCTTCTGAAAATTCGTCATCTCGCCATGTTGGTGCATACAGAATAATCTTTTTATCCTCCGGAAGTCCCAGTTTTCTCTTAAAACTTCGGATTCCCTCTGTCGTATTTTCCCGGAACAATATATCATTTCTCGGATATCCGTATTCTAACATTTCTCGGTGGAAATCAAATGCCCGCCGAAATGTCTCCGATGAAAATGGGTTCTGGGATATCAAAAAATCCCATGTATGAACGTTTTTCGTAAAATGTTCTTTGTAGGAATCAATGTCGCTCTCACCCACCATGAATACATCTTCCATATCCAGTGCCAGTTTTTTGAGCGGCGTTCCGTGCCATGTCTGAATATAATAGGTTCCCTTGCGGCGCAGCAAAAACTCCGGCTGTCTTGTATCAAACACCCACACTTTCGCCGTCGCCATGTAGTACAGATAGCGCAGACGTCCATATCGCACCTGTCTGCTCATCCCGGGAATATTATACTTTTCATTCTCGTAAAACCAAATACAATCCCAATTCAAATCATATCCATTTGCCATGAGATATTCGTAAATGTGTTTCGGATTTCCGGAATAACTTTTTCCAAGGCTGCTGTCAAAAACTATGCGATTTTGTTTTACCGGGCACAGATTGCACATTAAGTAATAAAACAAAACGACAATCTGTTTTACCAAATGATAAATTCCTTTACGCACGTTGTTCCTCCTTGTAGCTTACTTACTGCTCCGTATCCAATGTACCATTTTCACGCTCGCCAAACACTTTTTCAATCACGCGCTCAGAAGCATGTCCATCATCCACGCTGCAAAATCTCTCGTAAAATTCTTCGTAGCGTTCTTTGTAAGTTTCCTCAATCGCATCCATATGATGCAAAGCATCGACAACGGCATCGTTGGTGCGGAGAATCGGACCTGGAAGTTCTTTCTCCATATCCATATACATGCCTCGGATTTCGTCTGCATACTCATCAAAGTCATATGCGTAGAACAAAATCGGACGCTTTAAGTTTGCAAAGTCAAAGAATACAGAAGAATAATCGGTAATACAAATATCCGATGCCAGATACAGACGAGATACATCTTCGTACTGGCTTCCGTTATAAACAAATCCTTCGTACTCGGTCAAATCCAAAATATCGGCAATGTAGTAATGTGTACGCAAAAGTACAACACTGTCCCCGCCAAATTCTTTTTGCAGTCTGCCTAAATCAAGAGCAAGCGTAAACTTATATTTACCGCGGTCATAGAACTGGTTATCACGCCAGGTTGGCGCATACAAAATTACTCGTTTTCCTTCCGGAATACCAAGTTCTTTCTTCACTTCGGCAGCAATTTCTTCTTTGTTATCCGCATATAGAATATCATTTCTCGGATAACCATATTCCAAAATCTTATCTCTGTCATAAACAAACGCACGCTCAAACACATCCGTTGAAAAACGGTTGGCTGAAATCAAATAATTCCACTCGCGGCCGTGCTTATAAAACAATGTCTTATGATTCTGACTTGCAGATGTAATATCATCCATATCAAATGCCAGTTTCTTAAGCGGTGTACCATGCCATGTTTCCAGGAAAACAACACCCGGACGCTTTTTATTCCAAGCAGGCTGACGCACGTTGAAAATACGATATCCACAACGGGATGCGTAATACACATAACGAAGACTATTCATCTTTACTCTCGTATGTTTTCCGGTTTTTGCAAGTGCTTCGGATTTGTTGTTTAATACCCAAATATAACGGTACTTGTCCCCTCTGGTCTTTTGCAGATATTCATACAGGTATTTCGGGCTGTCGGAGTAACTTTTTCCGAAGAAACTCTCGATAAATACCCAGTCATGGCGCAGTGGCATTTTCTTGAAAATGTGGCGTTCCAGCACACGGTACCACTGAATACGGCTTCCAATCAAACCTTTTTTCTTTTTGCGCCACTTATTGAATTTCATAACCGGTTTTGCCATACGCAATTTCCCCTTGCGGGTAATTGACAACTGCAACCGCTGGAATATACCATACTCTTTAATTACGTTTTTCCATTCCGGCATATTTGCCATTGCTTTCGCAAACTTCGGCGCATTTTCTCTCAAAATTCGTGCCGGATACTTACGCCAGAAGAAATTCATCAAATAATGGTCCAGTGCAAAACGAAGGTCTTTATCTTCCGGTTTAATAATATGCAGACATTTATCATAGGCATCCAAAAATTCACCACTGCGGTGTCCACGCTTTTTCTGGCAGAGTGCCGGCAGATGAATCTGGTCGTTGCGGTGACGCCAGATATACAGACTGTCACCATCAACCCACATTTTACCTGATGCCAGTTTCAACAATTTCACGCAAAACGTCATATCACTGTAAAAACGTGTCGTTGTATCAAACGAAAGTTCATGCTCCATCACAAAATCCCTGCGGATTAAAAAGTGCTGCACCGAATACATTTCCACAAAACGGTCGCGTAATGTCTGTCCTTCCAACGGTTTTACGCCCTCAATAAAGGTTTCCTGTTTTGCTTTTTCAAAATCAAAATTCACCGGTTTAAACCAAGAACTGTATTTATTACCGGTTGTCATAACTGCCTGTTTCTCTTCTGCCAAATCAAGCAGCCGTTTCAGTGCTCCATCCATCAGGTAATCGTCACAGTCAATGAAATAAACGTACTCTCCTGTCGCTTTCTCTAAACCGATGTTACGGCAGAAAGAAACGCCAAACGGATATACCTGCCCGATTTTTTCTTCATACTCATCAAGCAAATCTTCCTCACTCGGATGCAGTTCTTTATCTGTGTAGAGGCTGATGGAATCTCCTTTTTTCTCCATTTCCCTGGCCTGCTCACGGCGGCGTTCTGCGCTATCTAAGCGTTTCTCCACTCTCTCGTGGATTTTCTGCTCGCGCCACGCTGCTGCCGTCTCCTCATTAGCCCGAATGACGTCTTCCGGCAATTCATCCATTGCCAAAAATACTTTGACGTGCGGATTCTCTTTTACGGAATCCGGCACTTCATGACCGTCTTTATCATTGACAACAATAATTTCTAAGTCTTCTATCTTTTGTTCTTCAATACTCTGAACACATTCTTCCAAATATGCCTGTCCTTTGAAATAAGGAATAATGACACTTACCTTAGGCATTTTTTGCACCTCCAAATCATTTGCAATTACTTATTTTACAACGAAATTCAAAATACGCCCCGGTACATAAATTTCTTTTACAATCTGTTTGCCGGCAAGCTTATCAGCAATTGCTTCCCGTCCGGCAGCCAACGCATCTTCTTTCGCTGCATCAATGGCAATTTTAACGGTCGCACGTACTTTACCGTTGACCTGTACACCAATTTCCTGTACAGCCTCTACCGTTTTTGCCTCATCAAATTCCGGCCAGCTTGTCTGGAACAAATAACCACCGTAATTTTTCTCAGCCCACAATTCCTCTGTAATATGTGGTGCAACCGGATTCAAAAGTACAAGAAGTGTCTTAAACTCATCTCTCGTAACGGAACCTTTTTTGTAGAAGTCATTAATCAATGCCATCATGGCAGCAATTGCTGTATTGTACTTCAGGGTTTCAAAATCGTTACTTACTTTCTTAATGGTCTGATGCATTTTTGTCTCCAAGTCAGCAGAATAGCCTTCTTCATCTGTCACCATATCTTTTAACTTCCATACACGCTCTAAGAAACGGCGGCAGCCTTTTACTCCATCTTCTGACCATGCAGCAGCGGCATCAAACGCACCAATAAACATTTCGTAGGTGCGGAGTGTATCAGCACCGTATACATTTACAATATCATCCGGGTTTACAACATTACCACGGGATTTGCTCATCTTCTCGCCATTTTCACCGAGAATCATACCATGGGATGTTCTCTTCTGATATGGCTCTTTGGTTGGTACTACGCCCTGGTCATATAAGAACTTATGCCAGAAACGGGAATACAAAAGGTGAAGGGTCGTATGCTCCATACCACCATTGTACCAGTCAACCGGCAGCCAGTATTTGAGAGCCTCTTTGCTGGCAAGTGCTTCATCATTTGTTGGGTCAATATAACGCAGGAAGTACCACGAAGAACCAGCCCACTGAGGCATTGTATCTGTCTCACGCTCTGCTTTTCCGCCACAGCATGGACAAGTTGTCTCAACCCAGGAACGGATTTTGGAAATTGGAGATTCTCCATTATCCGTTGGTTCATAGTTGTCTACCTCCGGCAGACGAAGCGGAAGTTCTTCTTCCGGAATCGGTACATAACCGCATTTTTCACATTTTACAATCGGAATCGGCTCACCCCAGTAACGCTGTCTGGAAAATACCCAGTCACGCAGTTTGAAGTTTTTCTTTGCCGTTCCCACTTTCTTATCCTCTAACCAGGCAATAATTTCTTTCTTTGCCTCTTCTACGGATTTACCGGTTAAAAATCCGGAATTCACAAGAGTTCCTGTAGCAACATCTGTGAAAGCCTCTTTTTCTACGTCGCCGCCTTCGATTACTTCATGAATCGGCAAATTGAATTTCTTGGCAAATTCCCAGTCACGGGTATCATGTGCCGGTACCGCCATAATCGCTCCGGTTCCATAACTCATCAGTACATAATCCGATACCCAGATTGGAATTTCTTCACCATTTACCGGATTAATTGCCGAAAGTCCGTCAATTGCTACACCGGTTTTATCTTTTGCTAACTCAGTTCTCTCAAAATCGGATTTTCTTGCTGCCATCTCGCGGTAGGCTACAATCTCATCCCAGTTTTTTATCTCATCTTTGTACTTATCCAGATATGGATGTTCCGGAGATACTACCATGTAAGTTACACCAAACAAAGTATCCGGACGTGTCGTGTAAATGCGAAGCTTTTCTTCTTTGTCTTTAATCTGGAAGTCTACTTCTGCACCATGAGAACGTCCAATCCAGTTTTTCTGTGAAACTTTGACTCTCTCAATATAGTCAAGTCCATCCAAATCATCAATCAATTTATCTGCATATGCCGTGATTTTAAGCATCCACTGGCTCTTTACCTTACGGATAACCGGACTTCCACAGCGCTCACACACACCGTTTACAACTTCCTCATTGGCAAGACCGCATTTACAGGAAGTACACCAGTTAATTGGCATCTCTGTCTTGTAAGCAAGTCCTGCTTTGAATAATTTCAGGAAAATCCACTGAGTCCATTTGTAGTAATTTGGATCTGTTGTGTTAATTTCGCGGTCCCAGTCAAAGGAGTAGCCAAGTGCCTGAAGCTGTGCTTTAAATCTTGCAACATTCTTCTTCGTTACTTCCTTTGGATGTACTTTATTTTTAATTGCATAGTTTTCTGTTGGAAGACCAAACGCATCCCATCCCATCGGATAAAGTACGTTGTAGCCCTGCATTCTTCTTTTACGAGCTACAATATCAAGTGCCGTATACGGACGCGGATGTCCTACATGAAGTCCCTGTCCGGATGGATATGGGAATTCAACAAGGGCATAATATTTTGGCTTGCTGAAATCATTAGTTGCCTGAAAAGCTTTTTCGTCTTCCCAGACTTTCTGCCATTTTTTTTCAATTTCTTTTGGATTATAACTCTGACTCATTTTTTTACCTCTTTTCTTATTGTCACTCATTTAATGCCGATTCCGGCGTTGATGTCGGTGTTGGTTCTGCCGTTTGTGACGGCGTTGGTGTAAGGGTCGGTGTTGGCGTCGGTGTAACTGCCGGTGTCGGTGTTGGCACAACAACCGGTTTCTTTTCCACCTGCTTCACTGTAATCTTACATACCTTTTTTATTTTACTGCCATCGGTTGTCTCCACAAAAATTTTACAAGTTCCCTTTTTCTTTGCTTTTACGACACCTTTTTGATTGACAGTTGCAATCTTTTTATTGGAAGAAGTGTATTTCATCTTCTTGATCATCGCTTTTTTCGGTAAAATCTTTTTTACCCGAATCGTAAATTTAGCATCCTTCTTTTTACCACCAATTTCCAATGTCTTTTTCGTAGTACTTAGCTTGATACTCTTTACCTTAATCAAATATGGATTATGAATATCCGGATCAGTCGGATCCCATCCCATATGCCCGGATAACTTCTGTGCCTTCGGCTTTCCAAGCGGTCCCGCCTTTGACGAATTGTAGATTACTACTTTCGTGCCGGATGGACAATTATCATAAATCCATTTGCTGTCTGCCACCGTCAAGCGGATACATCCATGAGATGCCGTCGTCCCTAAGCGGTTAAACTGAGCATAGGACTGTGTATTCTTCTTTGGCTGATAATACCATACCGAATGAAACAAAAAACTTCCATAAATTCTTGTACAGTACTGACCGTAAGACGGTCCCATCAGTGCATGCCACCGGTATTTTTCTCCCAAAGAAAAAGTGCCGACCGGTGTCGCTTTGCCCGATGAACAGACAAATGCTTTATATGGTTTGTACTTTCCTTTTTTCGTATGACGGTATACCGTCACCGTATTCTTTAATTTGTTTACTTTTATCTTATATGTGTTTTTCTTTGCTGCCGCATTTGTTGTCTGAAAATTCGCTGTCAATACTAAGAGAAACAACAAAACGAATAAGCTGATTTTCTTCTTCAAATCTACCTCCTATTTGTGTCAAAATGTACGCAAGCATACTATTTTATAATACCAACACTAAAATCCTTTGTCAAGGACTGCGATAGGAGAGTTTGCGGCAGTTTTTTAGGTTCCGTAATTCCGTAGAAAAGCTTTGCGTCTCGTGGGCACTCCCGTTTAACAAAC
>OKWJ01000483.1_pt1 | contig 48604 bp, 62 predicted proteins | sample 1607121 | NCBI WGS metagenome assembly OKWJ01 (sample SAMN04414080, study PRJEB24778) | human gut metagenome | material: faecal | host: Homo sapiens | reverse complement strand
CGAAAACTGGACGGACGTAGACGGATTTTTGACCGCCGATCCAAGAGTTGTGGACAGCCCCGAAATCATCGATTTTTTGAGCTATCGCGAACTTCGCGAGCTTGCGTATATGGGAGCGGAGGTTTTGCATCCCGAATCCATATTCCCCGTGCGTAGCGTTGGAATCCCCATCAACATCAAAAACACTTTCAATCCGACCTATCACGGCACTATGATAGTTGCCGAAAAAAATCTGCCGAAAAACAAAAAAAACATCACCGGTATCGCAGGCAAAAAAGGCTTTACCATCATCAATATCGAAAAAGATATGATGAACTCCGAAATCGGCTTTGGCAGAAAAGTGCTTTCCGTGCTTGAATTTGAAGGAATATCCTTCGAGCACGTGCCGTCGGGCATAGATACGCTTTCCGTCGTCATTCGCGACGAGTACATCGCCGGCAAAATGCAAAAGGTGCTTGCCGCTCTTCAAGAGTCCATAAACGCCGACAATATCGAAATCCACAGCGGACTTTCCCTCATCGCAACCGTCGGACACAATATGGCGTCAAGACAGGGCACTGCCGCAACCCTTTTCGGCGCACTTGCCGACGCAAACGTCAACGTCCGCATGATAGACCAAGGCTCTTCCGAGCTTAATATCATCGTGGGTGTGGACACCTTCGATTATGAGAAGGCTATAAATTCAATTTATCACGCATTCAAACAATGACCTCGCTATTTGGCGAATAACTGCGTCAGGGCATTCTTGCCACTGCGCACGAAATCAAAAGTGGAGCATTCCGGCAAGAACGGGAACTCGACATTAAAGAAAATAACAATGTGTTCATTGGACACGTCAATATGATCAACAAAGGTGTCAATCAGCATTTTGGTTGACTCAACAGACTTCACAGAGGCGCTCTCGCTGTATTTAGCGATAGCGCTTTTTATTGCCTCGATGCTGACGTCAGGCGGCGGTGTTTGCATTTTGGCACGTTCCGCAGACAGATACTGCATCTGTTCGTTTAACTCGCGTGATTTTTGATTGTACGCCGCCTTATCAATTCCGCCATCGAGATACAAGTCGAGAAGTCGCTGCTGTTTCGTTGACGTCGCTCTGATGTTGGCGTCAACCTTTTTGACAGCGTCGGGATTGCCGGGCATTATGGTTTTCATTCGCTCTTGAAGAACGCCCGAGATCCACGCCGCAGAATCCGGCGCAAAGATTACGCTACGAACGGCGTCACCGACGAAAGACTCGATGTCGTCCTTCGGCAGCATTTTGAGCGGACATACTTCTTTGACGTATCCGTCGTCGGTCTTACGATTGAACGATTGACGGTTGTCATGTGAGCAACGATATTTGTAAACGGTGTAATCGCGAACTTCCCCGGTTGACTTGAGAGTGTAGTGCGCGTGCGACTTGAACCCGTACAGGTGCCGACCGCAGTATTCACAGTACAAAACGCCCGTGAGAAGATACTCGACGTCGCGATTACGTCCCACAGGTCCGGTCTTGCGCGCCGAAATAACCGCATTTACACGGTCAAACAGATCCTTCGGAACAAGCGGCTCGCAAGCGTTCTCGACGACAATCGGCGTAACGCCTTTTCGCTTGGACGTCGCACCCCAAACGTAACGCCCGATATATATAGGGCTTTTTACAAGGTTCAGAACGCTCGAACCCGTGAACTGCTTGTGATGACGAGTGAGTAAGCCGCGCGTGTTGAGCCAGCGCGCCACGGCAATGGAAGACTGCCCGGCGTCCAAACGCGTATAGATTTCAAGAACGATGGGCGCCTCGGTAGGGTTGGGCGTGTAGTGCTTGTCTTTTGTCAAATCGTAGCCGAAGGGGACGGCACCACCGAGATGCTGGGCGTTGCGCGCAGCAATGCGCTGTCCTTTCAACGTTTCACGGGACAGGTTCCGAGAATAATATTCGTTCATCGTTTCGACGATACCACGGAACAGAAGGGACTCGGGCGAATCGTCCGCAATAATAGGTTCGAGGACGGACAACAGGCGCACCTTGCGATCTTCGAGTATTCGACCGTAGATGGCGGAATCGTAACGGTTTCGAGCAAAGCGGTCGAGTTTGTGAACGACGATAGCCTCGAACTCGCCGGACTTGGTGTCGTCAATCATATCGAGGAACCCCTCGCGGTCGTCCTGCGTTCCGGTCTTTGCCTCGTCGATATAGAACCGCAAGAGCGTGTGATTGTTGATTTCACAATAAGATCTAATAGCCTCGGTTTGAGCCTCGATTGAATAACCGTCCTTTTGACCTTCGGACGAAAATCTGCAATATCCTACAACTTTCATAATTACACCCAATTATAAGCACCGCACAGGGCGGCGGATCCGTCAATGCTCGTCGGAATCGACGGACGCAACGACGTCGCGGAACTTTGCGAGAAGATCCGCATCGCAAACACGATCCAAGCCGTACGACTTGATGAACCGTGAAAAACTTTCTTCGGCGGACGCGCCGAGCAAATAATCAACGGAAACATTGAAAAAATCGGCGAAAGCGAGTGCTTGAAATGTGCTTATTTTCTGTATTCCATTTTCAATTTTTGATATTTTAGAATGCGAAACGCCAGTGCAATCCGCAAGTTTCCGTGCGGAAATGCCGTAATTTTCTCGTAATTTTTTAAGCCTATCCATATCAATTGTGCTTTCTGCTCTCTCTGAATTCTTTGTCGCTCAAAGACGAAACGAGCTCGTAAACGGCTGCAAGGTTTTTGACATCCGATAAATCTTGAAGTTTATCGAGAATGCCGACCTTCAAAGACATTTCGGGGGAAAGGCTCGGATAGCCGCCGTAAACGCGACCACTTGCGTCAACGTTGAACTCGCGGAAATTGCGTTTGTAAGTGTCGATAAATTTGTCGAATATTTCTTCGGCGGACGCGCCGAGTAGATAATCGGTGGATACGCCAAAGTAATCCGCAAGAGCCATAGCTTGCGGCGTGCTCATTTTTTGCTCGCCGCGTTCAATTTTGCAGATTTTTGTTTGAGAAAAGCCTACCTGTTCCGCAAGTTTTCGTGCGGAAACGCCGCGCTTTTCGCGCAATTCTTTAAGTCTATTCATAGAAAAGCCTCCTTTTTTCACATAGAATATAAAACATTTGTGCCCATTTGGCAATATTTTTTCACAAAATGAGAAAATAATTCTTGACATATAGCCCAAATGGGCTTATTATTCATACCGATGAGCCCAAAAGGTTTCACGAGAAACATTTTTTTCGGAGGTACACAATGAAATTTTACTTTGACCAACACGACGGAACAACAAAAGAACTGACGTACGAAGAACTGCGCGAGCATATGAGTGCTTATCAGATAGACGAGGCACTCGACACAAAAGTCGAACGTCCGGATATGGAACTGACATACGGAACGGTCGGCGGCAGAATTCGCTTTGAGTGCGGCGAAAGCAGGAAGTACGTCATAACCTACGGCGGAACGGCAGACGACGGCAGCGACGCGGAGAACTGCGTAACCTTCACAACCTACACCAAAGAACAGCGCAAGTTTGCAACGCCCGGGAACATCGATGCATACGCCAAAGCTCACGCTGCGCTAAACGGCATAAGCGACGTTTGGGTTAAGACCGTAGGAATTTACGGCGCGCTTTGATGGAGGGAACGGCAATGACAAAACTTCGCGAATTCAGCCAAAAACACAATATCAAAGAATTCAAAAAATAAAAATACACGGAGGTAATTATGAAAGTTTTACTGAAACAACCAAAGCAACAACCAATTTCGATTGAATTCTCAAACAACGAAGACGAGAAACTTCGAGCATTGCAAGCGCTCGTCAATGGCTACATTGAAGTCGCAACCGTCGTCACGCTCGAAGGCGTGGGACAGGTTGCCGTTCTTTGCGACGAAGACTACTTCTACAAAGAAACGCGTCGTCCGATTTGCAACAGCTTAAACGTCGGGGAACCGCATAAATGGTTAGTGTATGGCGCCGCTGTAATGGTCAAGATCCGCCATACAGCGCACGGCGACGTTTTTAGCGGCTTTGACTTCGAGGACGAGATACAAAAAGCGACAAAGTGGCTCGAAGACCACGACCTTTGCAAAAAGGAACTATGGGAGAAACTCGACAAGCAATGACACCGAAACGCTACGAATGTATTTTAGACGGTCAACGACGATGCATAGATGAGTCGGAACTGTTGCGCAAGGCGGCGGAAATTGCGGACGGGATACTGAAAAAGACCTATCCGAGTTTCAAAGACAGCCACGAAGATATGAAACAAGAGGCACTGGCGGCGGTTGTGCGCGGAATGCAGAGATACAAGCCCACCGGCGACGTTCACGGATACATATTCAAGATAGTCGCATACAAGATACGGGACGAGGCAGGGAAGATTATCAGATACCGAAAGCACGTGCAGCAACTGACAGACGAGATGGCGGAAAGCATAGAGGCTTCGGTGCCGCCGGACAGCAAAGACAAGCGACGGTATATAGAACGACTTAAAAAGCAGCTAACGCCACGAGAGCGCCGAGTCATAAATATGAACCTCGCCGGTTACACAGACAGAGAGATTGCCGGCGCACTCAAAATCAAGAAGAAACACCGAACAAGCGAAATGAAAGCGCTATGGAACAGCATAGCGGCAAAAGCAAAGCGGATGGAACCGCAAAACACAGGAGGACACAATGATTAGAATTCAGAAGATCAAAGGGCTGATGAGAGAGGCAGGCGAAACGCAAGAAGACCTCGCCAAATTGCTGGGCAAGTCGCGCAGGGCAGTGAGCTACAACTTCACACACAGCAACCTTACAGTCAAAGAACTCGGCATAATCGCACAGCACTACAATGTCAGCACGAAAGAGCTGGTCGATTGACGCGCTATTTTTTTACAAGCAATGAGCCCAAATGGGCACAGAAATTATGACACAACACGAATTAGATAACAAGACAACAAGATTTGCAGAATGGCTCATAGGCGAACTTATGAACGCACAATTGCTTGAAAGTGACAAAACAAAGCCGTCAAACAAGGCAAAAACGAAAAATAAGCCCGTCCCGACCGCCAACACGGCAAAAGAGCCAACAACGCAAAATAGGGCAAATGGCGCGCCCACAAGGGCATAAAACGCCAAATTACGCACGAAAAACTAAACGGCGTATCATTAAGACAAGCCAACGGAGGTACAAAATGGCTAAAATCAACATCAACATCACATTGAGCAAAGACGAGCGCAAGATAGTTCTTCAAATCGTCGGATTGGCGCAAGACGTTCTGAACGAACTGAAAGCGATGAACCAAAAGCAGAACATACTGGACGCATTGAAGAAGGCGGCGGAACGCCAAAAGAAAACGGAGGTACAAAACGATGCCGAAAAATAGTATGACGGATCTCACAAATCACCTTTTCGAGCAATTGGAACGTTTGAACGACGAAGAACTGTCGGACGAAGAACTCGCAAGAGAGTGTAACCGCGCAAAAGCGATGGAAGGCATAGCCAAAACGATTATAGACAACAGAAAACTGGCGCTGGACACGGCAAAGTTCTTGGACGAGAACGGCTACACCAACGGCAACGACGTCGCAGACACGGTTCTCGCACTTACGGGGGGGGGAGCGCTAAATGAGAGCAAACCAGTACAATGCCGGTTATACGAAACAAGAAAACGACTGGCTGTGCGCACACGCATACGGTACGCCGCGCAAATTGCTCACGCAAATGTTCAATGAGCGCTTTCCGGAACGACCACGAACCGAAAAGGCGATAACAGGACACTGCAAAGTTCTCGGCGCACTCGTTCAGACTTCTAACGGTCGCTTTCAGAAGGGACACGTACCGATGAACAAGGGCAAGCGCTGGGACGACTTTATGAGCGCCGAAGGGCAAAAGAACAGCCGGCAAACTTGTTATAAAAAGGGCAGCATTCCGCACAACGCCCGGCATTTAGGCACCGAATCGGTCACAAAAGACGGATATCGCAGAGTCAAAGTGGCGGAACCGAACGGCTGGACATTCGTCCACAGGCTTATATGGACGATTGAAAACGGCACGCCACCGCCAAAAGGGTACGCATTAGTTTTTCTGAACGGCAACACCCTTGATTGTTCCCCGGAAAACCTTGCACTTGTACCACGGCGCGAATTGCAGATTTTGAACAATAACGCACACGTTTCGGAAGACAGACAAACAACGCAAGCGTTGCTGACGCTTGTGAAACTTGCGAGAAAGAGAATGGATCGCGAGAAGAAAATAACAACCAAAAACACGGAGGTAATTATGAAAAACATTAAATCAGGAACAAAAGTCAACATCGAAGTCAGAGTCGAACAAACGGAATACTTCGACAACCCGGAAGGGAAAACAAACCGATGGGTTAGATTGCTTGTTTTTAAGGAAGACGCAGACAAAATCACGGCGGCGGTACAAACGGCAAAAATGCTCGATAAAGAATTCGGGATAGCCGAGATAAAAGACGAGGACTTGTGTTTGCCGTTGAACTTCGACAAAGGCAACGGATACTACATAGACGCGGTACAGGTCAACATGGACGCAAAAGCCGGCAGAATATACCCGGGAATGAAAGCAGACGTGCAGCTTGAATTTATCCCATACAACGACCGCGGCATAAGCAAAGGCATTATGGCGCTTGTAAAACACATGACGGAGGTAAGGAAATGAAAAACGAAAGACACGCAATTTTTGTAAGAAGTGATTTTTTTGATGAAAACGGAATAGTCGGCACCATTCTTGAAGAAGACAAGAAAAACGGTTCCGCAACCGCAATATTTTATTTGAACTTGTGCTTTTACGCCAAGAAAAACAACGTGCGCACGGTGCCGTACGAAAACGCAGTTCTTCGAGAGATAACCGGGGATCTCAAATTGTCGGATGAGCAAATCGAAGGCGCAATTACAACGCTTATTAAGCACAAACTGCTACTTTGCAAGACGTTCCCGGGCGACGTTCACATGCAGCTTGTCCTTGTGGACATTCCACAAATCAGTTTTGACGAACCAAAGGAGTGTGACGAAAATGGCAAAATATAACAAGGACAGAAACTACTGGTGCAGACTTTACGAAAACTTCTTTGACACACAAAACATTCGTCTTGTCGAGGCAATGCAAAACGGGGTGGAATACGCCTACTTCTACACAAAGCTGATAACAAAGAGTCTTCGATACGGCGGCGCCCTTCGATTGAGCGACGCAATAGCATACACAGACCAAATGCTCGCTGTAATAACAAACGTCAATATCGACATTGTCCGAAGTGCCTTAAAGGTTTTTCAGCAACTCGGAATGCTTGAAATTCTCGAAGACGGTACCTACTTTTTACCTGAAGTCGACGACCTAATCGGCAGCTCAAGTTTTGGAGCCGAGAAGAAACAAGCACAGCGCCGAAACCATGCAAAAATGCTCGCGGAAATAGGAGAAAAAACGGGGGTGGACAAAGGGGTGGACAAATGTCCACCAGAAATAAGAATAAAGAACGATACTGATGATGGTGATGATGATATTAATCAGGCGTGCGCCTGCGAGGACGCAGATCCCGAGTGTCAATTCTTCTTCGATGCCTTTTCTGAACACGTCAAAGACATTAAGGACGAGATGCCTATTGAGTCGCAAAGGCTGCAAAGCTGCGTGGACTACGTGCAAGACAAAGGAACCGTCATGATAAACGGCACAAAGCACAGGGCGGCGGAAGTGATAAGCGTTCTTCTTTGGTACACGGTGCCAAGCAACAAAGACAAGCTGGTTGAGATACTGACGCATATAGACGATAAAAGCGCCGAGATTACGAACCAACTCACATACACCACTATCGCGCTATACAACGGCGCAAGAGCAAGCGGCGCAATGCCGGGAACGAGGAGGGAATAACAATGGGAATACCTAAAACCAACGCAAAACGCAGATACCTTGTCACATTTCACGTCAAGGCAGAATGGAAAGACGGCGCCGGTGTCGTACACGACCTTGCGAACCACTACGTCGAGAGATTGGGGCACGACGCAGACAGCGTGTACAACAGCGCTGCCCTTGAATTCCCCGGGTGCATTTCAAAAGTGTACCCGGACACGGAATACAACCGCAAAAGACTGGCGGCATTCCGCACAACACTTATAGACATAACAGGAGCGCGCAGATGACCAAGCACAACAAATTGCGCCAAATTGAAATCACAGAGGCAATAGAGGCGGCGGAACACCACAAGCAAATAAGAGCGTACCAATGCCACTATTGCGCCCACTGTGACGAATTCAACGGCGTTCAGACACCGTGCGAACTCGGAATAAACCCCGACGCACACAATCAAGCGGCAAAATGCAGAAAGGAATTCGTGCAATACGAATACTACGACCGCCAAGCGCAAGTTACGCGCGCAATCGAGATCCCGGCGGAATGTTACGACAGGAGGTACAAAGATGCACAAGAAGACGCTGAATAAGGAAATCACCGCCTCGTCAAGGCACATACCGACAGTCGAGGAATGCAGCACATGCGCACACGCCAAAGATTGCCACGGCGGCGAATTTTGCGTCATAACGCGCATATCGCGCGAGCGTAAGGCGCAAGAACGAGCGGCAGCAAAAGAAAAGGCAACGCCCAGCGGATACCGCGTCGTCAACAAAGAGGCTGGAATGAGGGCGGCGATTAGACTGACGGATCCTGCACGCACGGTAATTATTACCGGCTACAATTCGTCAATCATCGAAGACATAGTCTTTGACGCAAGGAAAGAGGCGGCGGCACTGGCAAGGCACCTAAACAAAGAGCCTGTATATCAGGAATACGGCGGCAAATGGACAATATCGGAGGTACACGCAAGATGACCATTTACTATCTCAACAGCAAGAAACAAGAGAAGACGCTCACAAACGTCAAGCACATACAATGCTCGGACAATCACGTCTTATACGCCACGACGGAAGATGGCACAGAACACACGCTCGTCGTAGAGAACGTCACGGGCATAATCGACAAGGACGAAAACGAGCTGAACGAGGCACAGAAAGAACTCGATGATTTCAAAAGGCAACTTTACACCAAATACGGCGACGGTCACACGGTATCGGTGGCAAACATCCCAACACGCGAATTGACCGAACTCGCACGCAGGACGCAACGTTGCCAAAAGATTGAAAAACAATCGGAGGTGGAAGAATGACAACACGACATCACTGCAGTTTGTATATAGAGGGCGCTCTTAAAAACGCAGAACAATTTGTGGACTGTATCGAAGACGAGAACGGCAACACGCTTGACACGATCGAAAAAGTAAGGGCGTTCTTCAAAGAACAGCAGGCAATGGGGCGAAAAGTCCTACCATACGGCGACTGTGACAATTTCGACTACGAAACCGGCTGTAAAGGACACACAATCGACAATATCATAGAACCGCCAGTGAAGAACATCGCGTTCGACGGCGCGCTACTTCATAGACAAACACGACCAAGCGCAGACTTCAAACCTGTGGCGGCGGAACCCGACACCTACAAATTCCGCGGAAAGAGAATCAGCGACGACTTGTGGGTAAGCGGCTGCCTTGTTTGGATAAAAGACGGCGCAAAGTGGACGGCGTACATATACGGCTACGGCGCCGTTCATCCCGAAAGTATCGGGCTATATACAAGGCTATACGACAGTGAAGGGAACGAGATCTGCGAAGGCGACATAGTGGTCTTTAATGAGGCAGAAGATCCCGATACAGAACACGGAGTCGTTGTACTCGATGACGGCAAGTTCAAAGTGAAATACTTTTGCGGATTTTTGGATGACGACTTGGATGGCTCAATGGCGGAAAACCAAATTATCATCGGCAACCTATTTGACGGAATAAGCGAGGGGACAAAACAATGAAAGCTGTTATGTTGGCGGTGCAGCCAAAATGGTGCGAGAAAATAGCAAACGAAGAAAAGAAAGTCGAAGTTCGCAAGACGGCACCAAAATGCGTACCATTCAAAGCCTATATCTACTGCACAAACACGCCACAACTTCATCACTTATACGATTTAAGGCACATCAACGGCGGCGCCGGCAAAATAAGGCTCGGATGTGTGCAGCACAACAAATACAGCCTTGTTGCAGGTGGATGGCTAAACGGCAAAGTCATAGGCGAATTTATAGTCGATAACGTAATCGAGTTTGAAAGCGAATTCCACGACGACAACTCAACAGAAGAACTGCGCCGAGTTTGGTATGACGAAGACGACGGCGAACGATATGCGGAACTGTTTGCAGAAGACGGCGAGCCGAACTACCTTTGCACAGCGGCTTGCTTGACTTGGTACGAACTCAAAAATTATGTCGGAACCGGCTATCGCACATTCTGCGCTTGGCACATATCTGACTTGAAGATTTACGATAAGCCAAAAGAACTACACGAGTTCAAGAGAGAATGTCCGAAGACCAGCATAAAACGCGCCGACTGTATAACTTGCCCATTCGAATACTACGAACCGCGCAAAAGAATTTCGAGCTGCGACGCATATCTTAAAAGATCACCGCAGTCGTGGCAATACGTGGAGGAACTACAAGAATGACATAAACCGAAGAACGGCAAGCGCTCACATACGAGATAAAAGCACGCGAGAACCTTCTCAAACGCCTTGAATACCCACGCAAGCAACTTGAAAGCGCCGTGAAAAAGGAAGACGAACAACGTCAAGCAATCATTCAAAAGGCGGCGGAATTCAGCAGCGTTGAAGACGCAAGGGAAATGTGGGGCTATGGTTTTATCACAGACGACGAGTTCGAGATAGTCAAACAATACTTCGAGAACAGTGCTGCGCTTATGGACAAACCGTCCGCGTCACGATATGCGTTGCAAATGCTGCAAGAGATAATGGAACAGTTGAGGTCCGAGATCAACAGTTTCAAGTTTGACCTTCTGCCCGAAGACGAGCAGGCTCGATACTTCGAGGCGCAAGAAAAGAAACTCTCGGCGGCGGAACAGACGACGCAAAACACGGTGCCAGCGATAAACGAACGAGAATGACCGCGAAACGGTCAAAAACGGCGCGAAAAATTCCATTTTTGAAAAAAAGTTAAAAAATTTTTCAAAAACTTTGATTTTTTGAGCAAAAATCGCAATTTTATTATTATTTATAACCAAAGTTTATTGTAGGGGGGGGGATCAACCACCCCTACATTGATTTTTTGAACAACGGGCGAGGAGTTTTTTACACATTTTTGCCGAAAAATTGAAACGTCATCCCATTTATATATATAGAGGGGCAAAACGCCCGGACTTTGGAGAACTTGATGGAAAAGGTAAAGCTCAAACTTTCAGAACTCACGCTCGATCCCGATAATGCGAAAATTCACACCGACGCACAGGTGCAGCAGATCGTTGAAAGCATACGTCGCTACGGATATAACGATCCAATCGGCGTTGCCGGCGAGAACAATATGATTGTTGAAGGACACGGACGTTACAGAGCGCTGAAAATTTTGGCAGAAGAAGATCCGAAGTTCGAATGCGTCGATTGCATCCGCCTCGACCATCTCTCTGAAACGCAGCGTAAAGAGTACGCCCTTGCGCATAATTCGACAAATATGGCAACAGGGTTTGATTTTGAAAAACTGCAAGAGAACTTAAAGCAGATAGGTGATATGGAGCCTTTTGGACTTTTGATACAAGTTGACGAATCGGCACGTGTAGTCGAAGACGACTACGAGCCACCGGCGCAAGCGCCAAACAAAGTGAAGTCCGGCGACAAGTGGCAACTCGGAAAGCACACTCTCGTGTGCGGAGATAGCACAAATCCCAACACTGTCGAAAAAGTCGGGGGGGGGGTGCATTTGATGCACTCGTCACAGATCCACCGTACAACGTCAATTACAGCGGCGGAACGGAACGACAACTATCGATCGTAAACGACAATCTCGAAGACACGGCATTTCTTGCGTTCTTGACAACGTGTTTCAAGAACTTTGCGAAACACCTAAAAGACGGCGGCGCCTTCTATGTGTGGTACGCAAGCCGAGAAGCCGTCAACTTCGAAAAAGCACTCGCAAATGCCGGGTTGCTCGTAAAACAGCAATTGATATGGGTTAAAAACACCTTCACACTCGGACGGCAAGATTACCAATGGCAACACGAGCCGTGCCTGTATGGTTGGAAAGACGGCGCCGCGCATTATTTCACGGATGCCCGAACCAAGAGTACAGTGCAAGAAGAAGACCGTCCCGAGAATATCAAAAAACTGAAAAAGGACGAACTAATCAGGTTCTGCGAGCAGCTGCTCGCCGAACAGAACAACGTATCTACAACGATTTGCAGGGAAGACAAGCCTGCTCGAAGTGAACTACACCCGACGATGAAACCAGTCCGTCTTATGGCTCGGATGATTGCGAATAGCACAAAAGAAGGCGAAGTCGTTTTTGACGGGTTCGGTGGTTCAGGCAGCACGCTCATTGCTTGCGAACAGTTGAACCGCGTCTGCAAAATCATAGAGTACGATCCCGAATACGCATCGGTCATAGTTGACCGTTGGGAAAAAATGACCGGGGAAAAGGCAGTCAAACTCGAAGATGGAAAGGTCAGAAAAAAAGACAAAATTCTATAACAGCAAAGCGTGGCGAAAACTTGCGCACTGTTACGCCGAAAGCAAGGCGTGGTGTTGCGAGAACTGCCACAACGCAAATATAGATTACACACAACCGCTCTATAAGCAACTGCACTGTCACCACAAAATCGAGTTGACAGATGAGAATATAGACAATCCCGAAATATCGCTGAACGAGAACAATCTCATCCTGCTGTGCCGTGCTTGTCACAACGCAGCACACGGCGAAGACGGCGGAACGGTTATCCGAGAAGATCTGTTTTTTGACGAGAACGGAATGCCGCGGAAGAAGGAATGAAGAATGGGCAAAGGAAGAAAAGCAATCCCTGCGAGCAACAAGGATAAAAGCACATATAAAAACGTTGGCGACATCGAGCGACAAAAAGACCTCGAGCCAAAAGGATATTCAAATTCTTTGCCAGCGCCAAAGGATTTGCCTGACGGCGCAAGAAAAGAATGGAAACGAATTGTGCGCCTTCTCAAACAAGGGGACAGCGATCTGATTAACAACCTCGACCTGTACCTTTTGAAAATGTACTGCGTCGAAGTTGATATTTACAATAAACTTCTCGAACAGTGGACTGCCGAAAATCACGCGCTGTTCAAAGACGACGTCACCGATACACAACGCGCAAATTACTCTATCTCGGGCGTTCAGACGTCGGCAAGCGTCGGGAAAACGACGAAGAAACAAATAAATCCCTTGCTCAACGAGCTGCAAAAACATTCAAACACAATAAGAGTCTATGCCGAACAACTCGGACTAACGCCGGTAGGTCGCGCAGGCTGGACGGTGCGCAATGCGAAAAAAGAAAGCAGTGAAGTGGACGACTTTATGGGGGATGAATGACATACATCGAAGAATATCTCGACGCTGCTCATTCCGGCAGAGTTGACGTTCCCAAATACGTCATTAAGCAGTACGAGATGTTGCTACCGATTATAAAAGGTCAGGATACGAGATGGATGTACGATCCTGCGAAGGCGCACAAGCCAATTGAATTTGCCGAAAAATTTTGCAAGCAATCAAAGGACGAGTGGCTCGGAAAACCGGTTAGATATCTATTGTGGCAAAAGGCAGCGTTCGAGGCAATATACGGCATCGTCGAACGTGGGAGCGGCTATAAAAAGCACCAGAAGGTGTTTATAGAAGTTGCAAAGAAAAACGGCAAGACAACCATGTTCGCGCCGGTGGCTCTTTACGAAACGGCAAAGAAAGGAAATGAAGTGTATTCAGCCGCGAACGGACTGCAACAAAGTCGCATTATTTGGACAGAAGCAGCGAATATGCTCGACCAAAGCCCGGCGTTGCGCAAGGCTTTGAAAAAGCGACAGTTCGCAATCAAGAATATTAGACCGCAAGGATATAGCGTTTTTATGCCGCTTGCAAACCAGCCGGACGTTCTCGATGGCAAACTGCCAAAGGTTGTATTCCTTGACGAGGTTCACGAACTGGATCAAACGCTCTACGACATACTGTACAACGGACAAATCGCCTGTGCAGATCCGTTATTCATAATGGCATCAACAAATGGCTATAAGCGTGGCGGATTGTTCGATACAGAACGTGAAAACAGTGTTCAAATTCTCGACGGTGCAATAAAAGACGAGCGCAAATTCTCGCTCTTGTACGAGTTGGACGATCCAAAGGACTGGATGAACGAGGCACACTGGGGGCAGGCAAATCCGAGCTTGGGCTATACGTTCCAAATCGAAAAATTGAGAGAGATCGTTCAAACGGCACTCGCAAAACCAAACGATTTGAATGCGGTAAAAGTAAAACACTTCAATCTCGGTGGCGTTTCCGAAAGGGCATACTTCGAGTTCGATACGATAAACAATGAAAGAAAATTCGATATTGAACGCTTTGAGGGACACGACGCAATCGGCGCGTTTGACCTTTCTCTCACAAACGACCTTACAGCATTCGCTACGTTGTTTTGGGACGAAGAAAACAAAGAGTTCTGCGTGGCGGTTATGTTTTGGATCTCGCAAGATTTCTACGAAACCGCAATCAAAGATCCGAGAATGGGCAACGTGTGGCGTATGTGGGTGGAACAAGGCTATATCAGAATAGCCGGAATTAACAGCATAGACCACACGGCAATAGTGGACTATGCGACCGAAATGGTGGAAAAGCACAACATTTTTTATCGCTGGATCTACTACGATCCGTACTCTGCAAGATACCTTGTGACTGCAATGCACAATCAAGGTTTCAGAGAAGACAAGTGCCTTATTCGTTGTTATCAGGGCAGTAAAACGTTGTCGGTTCCATTCCAACGCGTCGAGGCTGAGCTCAAAGCAAAGAAAATCAACTATAACAACAACCCCGTTGTGAAGTGGTGTATGACGAACGTGGCAATCAAAGAGGATCCGCGCAACAAAAACCCTTTGCCGGAAAAAGCAGGAAAGAACAACACAAGGAAAATAGACGGTTTCGCGGTCATTCTCGATGCATTCGTCGGCGTATGCGATCACGAACCGGAATTCATAGGTGAAGAATGAGATTTTTAGGACTCGAGATAAAACGCGCGCAGAAACGCGGGAAATTGCCGAAACTTGAAGAAAAGAGCGAGAACAAAACGCTGGCACTTCAATTCGGCACATATGCCGGGCTTGCACCAGCTTTTGCCGCGCTCCCCGGGTTTACCGAGAGCGATAAGTACATGTCAGCGCTTCGAACAAACGCAACGTATTGCAGTAAAGCTGTATTTTCATCTGTAAGGATAAAAGACGGCGGCGCACAAATTCACGATTGGAAAACGCTCGATTATTTACTTCAAGTGCGTCCGAACAAACTGATGAACGCTGCGACGTTTTGGGAACGAGTCGCGTACTATTACTACCACTACAACAATGCATTTATTTACAAAGAATGCCTGCCAAACGGCGAAATCCGAGCGTTGTGGACGATAGATCCATCCGAGTGCGAGTTTGTAAAACTCAAAGAAACCGGCGAGCTGATAATGAAATTTGCAATCAACGGACAACAAGTGGTGTATCCATACGAGTGCATAATTCACGTCGCAAACACAGTTGTTGACAACGCAATCTTCGGAACGTCAAACAAGCCGTTACGGCGCATTCTTAATCTCATAAACACTAACTATCAAGGCATCGATAACTCGATAACGACGAGCGCATATATCCGTTTTTTGATGAAAATGAATTCAAAGACGAGCGACGACGCATTGAAAGAGAAAGCGCAAAAGATTACCGAATCATACCTCGATCCATTAAAGAAAGTCGGTGTAATCGCTGCCGACTCATCGTATGAGCTCACCGAGCTGAAAGGCGGCGAGCAAAAGACAGCAAACGCAGTCGTTATGCAACAACTTGACGACGCTGTGTGCAAATACATGGGATGTCCGCAGGAAGTAATGGCAGGCACAGCCGACGAGAACGTAATGACTGCTTACTACGAACGAACGATTGATCCATTTCTCGATCGGGTATCGCAAGAGTTGACTGAAAAGATATTCACGCCGACAGAACGAGCATTCGGGAACAAGATTGTTTATTCCGACAGAAAATTGCAATACCTGCCAATGTCCACAAGACTTGCGATGTTCGACAAGGTTCGAGAACTCGGAATCGTAACGTACGGCACACTCGGTGATTTGCTCGGATTGCCAGTACCCGAAGACTTGCGCACACAAACCTGCAAGTCACAAAACTACGCCGGTAATGAACAAAAAGTAAAACCATCTTCGAGTAACGAGGATGAAACAGACGGAGGGAATAACAAAGCAGAGGTAGCAGAAGATGAAACAAAATAGCATCGAACCACAAATGCGAGATAGGTATCGCGATTATCGCAGATTGATGGACGTCCGCGCCGAAGAAATACCGGACAGCGGCGACCTCGTCCTTACAGGAACCCCGATTATTTTTGACAAAGAATATCTTTTGTTTGAATACAACGGAATTCAAGTCTATGAAATCATCAGGCGCGGCGCCTTCGACCACACGGATTATAGGGATGTCCCCTTGAAGTACAATCACGGCGACGCAAAAGGAACGCCGGCGCGAACCACTGCACGCACAGAACGCGGACGTCTAACCATAAGCGTCCTTGACGATAGGGTGGACGTGAGAATGAATCTTCTTCCGACAACGGGCGGAAAAGACCTGTACGAAGAAGTCAAAGCAGGCACCGTCCCACAGATGAGCTGGGCGTTCATTCAAGAAGACAACACCGAAGAACGCGTCGAGCAGGGGAACAAGATAACGTTTATCGTAAACGCGGTTAAACGCGTATTCGATATAAGCGCCGTGGACTTCGGCGCGAACAGTGAAACAACCATATACGCAAGACGGCGCCTTGATCTGGACGAGAGAATGGCACTGCTGGACGAGCAGGACGTCGCCAACAAACGAAAAATCATCGAAATTTTATCTTATTAAGGAGAAAAACAATGAAAAAATTAAGCGAAATTATAGCACGTCGTCAAGAAATCACGGCACAGCTTGAACTCAACAAGCGCAAAGCTATGGAAAAGGACATCGACAGCGCAACACTCGATAAACTTCTCGAAGAAACAAGAAGTTTGAACGCAGAATACAGCGCGTTGAAAATGGAAGAAATCGAACTTCGCAGTCAAATCGAACAACAACCGACGCTCGACAATCCCATAGGTTCCGGCAGCGAACAAGCGGTCGAAGAACGCCGCGCGTTCGATAAACTGGACAAGATGACGTTGCGCCAAAAAGTCGCATTCAGCATCGGACGTCAAGCGAGAGGCGGCACATTCTCTGAAATTGAAGTCCGTGCACTCGGAACGGCACTCACAACTACAGCAAAGACGTACGTGGCAGCCTCGGCAAGTGCTGACGGCGTAAACAACGCAGGTGTATTCATCCCGACAAACATCGTCTTTGATTTGTTGAGATCAGAGAAAAAGTTAAGCCCGATCCTTGAAGATATTATCTTCACGAACACCCCCGGACTGACTTCGTTCCCCGTTCGCAAATCGCGCTCAAACGCCAAGTACGAGGCGGAAGGCAGGTTTACCGAGGGCGACGGTCAAATGGAATGGGAAGTCTTGCAAGGAAAGGCAGGCTATATTCAAACGAATATTGCTATAACCGATGAAGTCAGCGCAATGACCGACGAAGAATTCGGCGCCTATATCGTTGAACAATTGCTCCAAGACTTCAACGAAGACTGGGCAAAAGAAATCATCTACGGCACAGGCACGGGCGAGGCTATAAAAGGTATCACAATCGGCGCACTCGACGGCTCATACACCGGAACTGCGTTTGATGGCATCATTGCCGGCGTCAAGCTTTGTACGGGACAATTCAGACGTGGCGCAAAGATCTACGTTGCACAAGACATCGCAGACGATATTCTTTTTGCAAAAAACAAAAACGGCTCCTTCCAATATCCGGTAATCAACAACCCGACTGGCATCTTGTCAGTTGGCACAATGTCGGTTGCGGTTGATGAAAACCTCAAAGCCGGGGATTTTATCATCGGAAACGTCGGCAAATACTACAAAGCAAACAATCTCATTCCGCTCCACATCGAAAAAGAGCGCAAAGTCGGCAAGAGAATAACCCAAATCTTTGCAGGTCAATATCTTTGCACTTTGCCTCTCGCTGGCGCATTCGTATATGGCAAAAAGACGACAGCATCAGCCGGTGGCAATAGCGATGCAGGTGGCGGCATTGGAAGTGGCACCTGATAACGGAGTATGCGCCTTATGGATATAAGCATTGAAAAACTACGAAATGCATTGTCGAAAGACGACCACGAATATATCAATTCAAAACTCGAAACGCTCAAAGCCGAGGCAATAGCCTCGCTTGAGCCAACGATTGGGATTGATAGTGAAGGCGCAAAAAATGTCGCAAAGAACAGCACACTCGATATTTTAAGCGATAGATATATCGTGGAATATTGCCGAAAAGCGCTTGACGACGTCGATAACGACAAAGTTCTGCTCGCGCTGCAAATACAAATGCAGGTTGTCAACAAATGAAACAGCATAAATTCAAGTTTTACTACACGGAAAAAACCGGGACAAAGCCGAACGAAACTATCACCCGACATTTTATCCATAGCAAAGAAAGTTGTGGGTTGTGGGCGGAAGTTCGAGATTTGTCCCGGAAAGAATTAGTCGCAAACAATGCGACCGGGCAACAAAACACAAAGATCATCACAGTAGGGTACAATCCGAGAATTCTCGAACTGTACACGGATCTGATAGTCCTTGACGAACAAGGCAAGACCTACCGCATCAAGAACAAGCCCGACGAATTCAACTATTCGAAGTGTGATATTAAAATTGAAATAACCGAGTTTCAGAGCAACGAAAACTATGGAGGCGAAGATGTATATGACAATTCTAAAAGCGGAAATGCTGGCAATTAAAAGCATCGAAACAGCCTTCATAGACGCAGGGTGGAGCGACGGCAGTGCAATGACCGACGCAAAAATCAGAAAGGCAAAAGAGCCTATCTTTTATAAAGACTCAACGCCCAAAGTCGCAGCAGATGCGGTTGTAACCGTTGATGGCATCGGACGAAAACTGTACTGCATCTACAATATAATTGCGCCACGAACGGCAACGTCAGGAAACAAAAGTCATCACATAGAGATCACGGTCGCGCTGGCTATCTACACTGACACACAGTACTTGTTTGCAGAGAATTCAAAGCACGCAAAATACATTGATGCCCTGCTTGACGAGCTGGCGAAAGAGGACTGGATAATCTCGTCCGCCGGTGCTGACGAGTCGGTTGCGAGCCAAGATGAACAATCGCCTTACATTTATCGAAAAACACTTTACGCGACAAACGTATTTTAGGAGGACAACATGTCTAACGGTAACGATCCCAAAAAAATCATAACAAGAGGACTTGCGACGATCGCGACGCAAAAACTCAACGATGAACAAAAAGGGTATAGCACCACGCGCAACACGTGGGACGGACAACACGAATGCACTATCACCCCGAATCAAGATAAAACACTACTGCCAAGCGGTAACGATCCAGCGTGGGCAGAAATCAGAGGTCCGGTTATATGCGACGTCGAATTGAAAATCTATGCTATTCCCATAGAAAAAATGCAGGAATTGCTCTCGGTGGAATATTCCGAGGCAGACGGTGTCAGTTTTTCAAGCGACGCGGACAGCATTTTTGTGGGTATGGATATCATCGTCGATGCCCAATCGACAGCCGGACGTTCAAAGCGAAAAACAACGCTTTACAAAGTGTCGTTTGACCTTCCGGAAATTTCTGCAAAATCCGTTGCTGAAGGCGACGTCGCAGTTGCAGATCTCACCTTAAAAGGAAAGGCATATCCCGTTTTCTATACAAAAGCAGACGGCAAGCAGGGCGACAAAACGCTCACAATCATTGATAGCACAAAACAATCAACTGCGTGGGCGGCGAGAGAAAACACTATTATCTTCCCAACCGCAGCAGCGACAACGCCGACTGAAACGGCATAACAACAAGCCAACGGAGGTACAAAATGGCTGTAAAAACATATCAAAGGCACTTCGGAATCTCATATGAATACAAGGACTCAAACACGGGCGAAACAGAGAACATTCCGTTTGTGGCAAATGCAAAACTTCTTATCCTTTTCAAAACCATAACCGGGGTAGAAATGTCAAAAGCGCTTGACGATTACAAGAATTCGATAGGGAACGTTGTATCGGCAGATAACATGCAGGCAGTGTTCAAATTTACGAACGCAGAAACGCCCGACGAACGACTCGAAGTTCTTATGTCAAGCCCTGCGCAGTTCGAAGAATTGTTAAAAGCAGCGCTCGACGTAAGGCAATACAACGGCGTGGACTTGATAACGGCAATTCTTATATCAGCAAGAATAGCCGCTATGAGGGATGAAGATCAAGCAGAGGCGATAACGCTCGGCGAGGAAATTCTACCCGAAGAAGTCTATCAGAACCCAACACTGGCGTTTGATATTCTCAAACTTGCATTCGATTACGACATGTACGCAAAAAAAAAGTCGTACAGACGGCAAGCGTAAATAATCAAATGTCACGAGCCGTGGAAGAATACGGGATAACATCCTGCTTGTTATACACGCTCGCGCAAATGGGGTTCAAAATAGACATTCTAAACTACGGAATGAACGTGGTACTCGATACAATCTCGTTCGGCGCCGCAGTTTCCGATGTCGCAGAACAAGGCAACGTTTTTGACGTCGCAAACAGCGATATGGACGAAATGGTGGAATTTTGATGGACGGAATATCAAAAGAATTTCAAAAAGTGTTTTCAGTTCTCGAATCGGTGCCGGATGTTGCGGTTGAAGCGATGAAAGAAGTCGTGGACGAGGCATCCGAAACGCTTTATGCAGGGCTTGAAAACGACGTGCCTGTTAGAACGGGAGGCTTGCGCCGGAGCCTTAAAAAGGCAAAGGCGTCCTCTCCCGATTGGTATGGATACAAAATCGAATTCGAAGGCAACGCTCCGAACGGGGAGCCGTATCAAAAAATAGCAAACGTATTGAATTACGGGCGCGCCGCCTCGGAAACGTCCGGCGGAACGGCAGGCGAGCATTTTATAGAAAAAAATGTCCGCAAATTGCGCGGACTGAACGATAAGATCGAGGCACGGTTCGAGGCAAAAATAAACAAAAAGACAACGTGAAAGTGGTTCAAGTAGAACGGTGTGCAGGTACCTCCGTCGCACAGATATAAGTTCAAGCCTTATCTTTCACACCAAAGAGGTGCAAATGGCGGTTGAAGTAGGGCGCACGATAAGCGCGCTGACAAAGCAGACAAACAAACTCACACAAGAAGTCAAAAAGAGTCGCGCGGAAGTATCGGCGCTCGATAAAGAGCTGAAACTCAATCCGGGAAACGTTGACCTTGTTCGTCAAAAATACTCGGCATTTGCAAAGCAGCTAACGCTGAATCAGCAAAAGATAGCAACGTTAAACACCAAAAGGAAGGAACTCGATACAGGGTTTAGTTCCGGCGCAATCTCGCAGAAAGAGTACGAGAAAGAGATTGTAAAAATCAAAAAAGAAGTCGAGAAGACAACCAAGTCAATCGAAGAATGTACGGTTGCGCTCGGACGACAAAACGCAGAGATCAGAGCCGCGAAAATGACAAACCTAATCTCGGGGCTCGATAAGGTGCAGCAAAAAGCCGAGAAGGTGTCAAAAGCAACAATGGTTGCGGTCGCAGCATTCGGCGCTTTGCTCAAAAAAGGGCTCGATGTCGGCGGAGAGCTTGACGATCTCGCTAACAAATACAGCACCACCGCCGAGGCGATACAACTTCAAGAACATAGGTATTTGAAAATAACCGGAAGTAGCGAGGGTTACACGGCAGCACTTCAAAAAGTCGGCGCAATGCAATCATCCATTGCGAGCGGACGCGGTGCAAGGTATCTGAACTTCTTGAAACAACTCGGGCTAAAACAAAGCGACCTCGAGAACAAGAATAACGGCGAGATTTACAATCTCATTTCAGAGCGACTCGCCGGATTAACCGATCAGACACAACGCGCAACAATCGCACAGGGGTTGTTCGGAACGGTTGGACTCGATGTTGCAATGGTCACGGGACAGACGGCAGAGAAACTCAAAGAGCTCGATGACGTCGTCTATGCAAACGGGATAATTACCAATGAGCAAGCGCAGGCAGCAGGCAATGCAGGGGACAGGTTCGACGATTTGAAAGGAAAGCTCGAATCAGTCGCTGTCGAGGCACTGGTTGACTTTATGCCGACCATTGAGGCGCTTACCTCATTCTTAAAGGATACCGTGTTGCCACTTATTACGAGCATCACAAACGCAATAGCGGACAGCGGTCCGGTGGGACAGAAAATGCTCGCACTTTTAATTGTCGGAATCGTCGTACTTCCAAAAGTAATCGGTTTCGCAAAAACGCTACTAACTACAATGCAACTCGCACGTGGCGCAACATACGCCCAAGCAGCAGCGACCACGACGCTAACTGCGGCATCCGGTCCGTGGCTTGGCGTAATCGTTGCGATAAGCGCAGCCCTTATGCTTGTTGTTACGCTTATCAGTATGTTTATCGGCAAGAGCAAAGAGGCGATAAACGTTTCAGACGATCTGATGAATTCGCTTGGCGATACACAGTCAACGCTTGAAGGAATGGGCTACAAGATTGAAAGCGCCAGCGAAACAACTGTAATAAATAACCAAAAGAAACAACTCGACGTCAACGTCGATGTAAACGCGCACGGCGACACAAAGAGCAGCCAAGAGTACGCCCAAGACGTCGGGACAACGATCTCGGACAAAATAACCGCCGACGTCATAAACTACGCGCTGGGTTCAAAAGTGAGGTAAAAATGCAACCTTCGATATGGCTTAAAAATTCAAATGGCGATATATGGAATTTGCGACCACGCAAAATCAACGACTCGCAATGGGAGAGTTTTCTAAACAATATCGCAGGACTCGGTCTAAAAACAAAAAAGACCTATGCTCGAATCAATAACGATTTCATCGAAACAAAAGACGAACCGCAACAAGTGGATATAACCGGCACAATGCTTTTTGCGACGCCGGCGCAAATGCGGAATTTCAGCCTTTTTGTCGGAGATTACAGCAATACGTTGCGACTTTTCTACGATCCCGAAGGCAAGATAGATCCGCGTTCGCAAATCGACCGTCCGTGGTATAAAAACGTAAATATCACACTTATGGAATCGGCAGAACAGACGACACTGGGATTGTTCGAGTGCAAAATGAACTTCACGCCGCTCTGCGCTATGTGGCGCCGCGACGTTCAAGTTGCAAGCACAATCACGACACCGATCGGCACGCCACACGTTATCCCGTTTGTGTATCCATATTTTTATCAAAGCGAAAGAAAACTCTACCTAAACATTTTGAACGAAGGCGAGAAGATAGGCTGTCGCATCGAGATAAAAAACAACAACCAAACCGCACTTCAAAAACTTGAATGGGTATGTACAAGCGGAAAGCATAGGCAATATGCCAAATGGCTGGAAGGCATCGGATTGGCGTCCGGACGAACGCTTGTCGTGGACAGTACGCCGTCAGCCCAAGAAAGCGCCGTCAAACACGATGGCATTTCAGACGACGTGCAAGACTACCAAGAGGCAAATCCGCAATATATAAACTTCATTGAGCTTTACCCCGGGAACAATCAAATAGTGTTCAATTTGGGACAAATCGAAGGCATCGACATAACGGTGTCATACATCGAGGAGGAAAGGTTGCTCTAATGCAATATCGCGCTTTCAAAATCAAAGAGCTTGACGAACCATATCAATGGACGTTCAAAAACACAAGCGGCGTAATGAAAACGTTTACAAATTACGACACGCTGGCATACGCGGCAGGTGGCGCAGTTTCAAAATGGAGCATTGACGACGACTATCTCTTATCGAACAACAGCACAGCAACGATAACGACGCCAACCAAAGCTGTTCCCGGGCAAATAATAGCTTTAATCGATGACGCCGGAACAAAAGCGTTCGGAATGATAACGGGGGTTGATAATGACAACCTTCAAATCACATTCAGAAGTGTGCTTTCATTCTTTGATATCGACATTTTGAACCCAATGCGCGAACTCGCAACACAGGAAGATGACGACGTCAAAATTAAATACATGTATGACGGCGTAGAAGACACGGCGCTTATGCTTGCTGCAATCTTCTCGTCAACCGGTACCGACAAATATAGGCGTCTGCCGGTTAGAATCCGAACATCGGGCGGCGGAAAAACAGACGGAACATACAACGTTCCTGCAATATGGAAGTACACCGATAACACGTTTAATTGCAAAGAGTGGCTACAAGCGCTCTTTGACACGCATAACGTTGTTGTGCAATGCAAGCTGGTATTCGAAGTAAGTCGGGCTTTTATCGAAATCTACGTTGCACACAACATGCGCGGCGGACGAATGGTTAAAAACAACATTCATGCAATGATCATTACGCACAATGAGGACTCGGCGGCGAAAGCGACGGTGTGCCAAGTTATCGACAAAGAATCAAAGGCGCTTTTAAGTACGTGGTTTTTGCTCGACAACAACACCGTAAGCGAGGACGCAAGCGCCACTAATCGAGTGCAGCCATACAAACTAACGGTTGCGGAATTCGACTCGGACAACACGGACGACGCTACCGAACAAAGCATCGCGGAGGATAATCTTCTTTATAGTGATTTGAACCACTATGTAAAGTGTGAGTTTGACCGAGAGAGCGCAATGTATCCTAAAAACTTGAACATAGGCGACTCTGTGACGATTGTGCCGAAACTCGAAGAAATGAGCGACGACAAGGCGCTCACAAACGAATACGCCGATAAAATTCTCAAAAGTATATACACGGGAAAAAAAGAAGACAGCGACAACTCGATGGTAACGCTAATCTTCGGAAAAATACGAATCAACTATACCGATATAATTCAGATGCGCTATCAGCGCAAAGCGAGGGACTAATGAGATTAAGCGTAGCCGCTGCAGGCAACAGCGTGGAAAATATCAATCTAATCAATGCAAGATTTCAAGCCGAGGCATTACGCGCACTTCGAGGAAAAGACTGCGGTGTGCTGGATAATTCCTTTTATTCGACAGCAGACGTGCGCGGAGCGACAAGAGATCAAAATGCAGATTTTATGTGGAAACTCACCGCAACCGACGTCCAAAACATCACTGTGGGGCGCGGAATGGCAACAGCATACGGTTACGACATACAGTCGGAAAGCGACGTGTCTTTTACGGCAACAGCACCTTCTGCCGACGTAAAATATGTGTTCATATATCTTTCGTGGGACTTGTCAAATCCGGTTCAAGCGGACGGCGAAATAGATATCCACGATAACGGCGCCGGCGCGGAATGGCAACCGGAATACCAAGACAACCTGATCACCAATCCGCTTGGCAAATATCAGATGCCGTTGTACAGACTAAAAATCAACACATCAGGACAAGTCGAGGCTACCGCAAAATGGAGCGATCTGCAAGTCGACACGATCACAGGCGTCATTCATGCTACAAATGCAGAGAATGCAACAGAGGCAAAGTATCCTGAAGGCGGTACCCATGACAAGACGATAAACGAAATACTCACGGAACACAATAACCGTCTAACCGCACTGGGTTTTGAGTCGGCAAGCCTTTCCGTCGCGGGGCTTGCAGAGAAGACAATAACGCGACAAGGAAACTACGTTCTAATTAACATTGAAACAGCGGTAACCCCGACTGCAAATTGGCTCGCGGAATGGTTTAAGGCGTTTCCAAATTCGACAAAAGCACTCTGCCAGCTATATCCATTGTTCCGACCGAAGGAAAAGAGCTATGGTGCAATATGTTTTATACCGACAGATGGCACAACGACGGCTTGCGGATATCCGGTTTTCATCAACACAAACGGGAATTGCTATGTGGAGCGAGGCGCCAACTGGGATACAGTGAAAGACAAGGCTTGTATTATGCGGTTTACAGCAGGATATGAGGCATCTCCAAGAATTCAGTGAGGTAGAACATGGCAAATATTGAAATTACACTACTGACATCAAAAAGGACATTCGTCAATGTTGACGGACTCGGTTCGGTTGTTGCTGCGCAAGCAGGCGGATATGTTGCCGTCGCAGGCGAGCATAACTCCACAACGATAGCCGTTCAGTATCCGAACACATACGCAGGACAAGCGGCGTGGGTTCATATGCGAAACTCTGCCGGCGAGTACAAGACCATAAAGTTTGATGCGTTACACGATCCGGCAAAGGTTGAGTTTGCACTCCCGGGCGAGATGACACTCGAAGGGAACACATATCTTGTGTTCTACGCCGTTAGCGGAAGTGGCAACGATGAAGTCAAGACCGTGTGGGCGCCTGTTGTCGTTCCGATAGCATCGACAGGCGTCGATTATAAAAAGGTTGCAATGGCAAGCCCGGACGTTCTCGAGAAGGTTATGACAGAGAGTGCCGAGGCAATCAGGATAGCACGCGAGATCGAGCAAAAGCAAACAGCCGGCGAACTTGACGGGAAAAGCGTATGGGTTCGTTTCAGCGCCAGCGAAGACGGCGCAAATATGACAGAGGAATGGACTATCGGTCAAAACTATATCGGCGCATATCTCGGACAGGCTGCAAGCGAAACACCGAGCGACTACCAATGGATGCGCTTTGTCGGCGGATCTTACTGCGCAGATGACGACACGGGAACCGTTGTGGACTACACGGCGGTTGATAACACAGATAAGTCGTTCACAGCGTCCGGAATAACGTCGGCAAAAATAACAATCCCGGCAACGGCAAGTCACGGCTACCACGCCGGCGTCAACATTAAGAGCGGTCAAACGCCACCTGCAATGGAATTTGTAAACAACGCCGCAGGCAAGACGTTGCGCGTGTTGCAATACGGGTTCACTTATGACTCGCCCGAAAATTATCATCCGTCAGCAAACGTGATGATACAAATGGCAATATACTGCGACGGCGCGAACGTATGCATAAGCATCGTGGAGGTGCCGGTATGAGAGCGGTGGGAATTACTTATCTCGATCGGAAAATTCGATCGATAACACACACCATACCGCGCGTAGTGTTGTGCCGGGGACGTATAACGGCAGCAACGCTGTTCAAGTTGAAATACAGTTCAGGATTAGGGCGCCCAATTCGCGGTCAGATAAATGAGCTGATACAAACTTTTACAAGCGAGGACTTTCCGGCTAATTGGTATCCCGGCGTCGCAGTTCGAGGTTCGATACAAACGGTAGGAATTATAAAAGGTGCCTACCAAGCAACCGTCGGCGTGCCAATCGCTGCAAAAGCAATCTCAAAAACGAGCGCGCGAGCGCGAGCAGCATCAGGCGCCGGACGCGACGTAAGAGGATCTGTAAAAGGAAACGCATACGCCGGCGCAAAGGTTCGAGCAGGAACAGTGAAGGGCTTGATGACCGCGTCAAGGAGCGTGGGGGCGGCGAAAGCAAGGCTCACACGTTCAACGCTTGCGTCGTTGCTGGCAAAATCACAATCAAGAACAAACGCCGGGGCAAGATTGAGCATTTTCACATCGTTCACATATGCGAGAGGAATCGCAAAAGCGACCTCGATGCTCGGCGCCTTTTTAAGAAAAAGCACGCAGCCGTCACTTCCTGTGTTTTCGACGTCAAAAACAACACTCGGCGCAAAAACATCAATGTCAAACGGCGAGAGCGAGCGAGGTGCCATAACAACAAGCGCGACGTCGCGTGCGAGAATACATCGAGCGCGCCGAACGAAAATAGCCGATCTTATGGGCAAACCGATATCCGAGTATATCGGAAAACCCATAAGTGAAGTAGCGTGGACGGAGGTGTGATATGGACTGGGGGGCATACTCGACACCGTGGTTCAGGAAAAGACTGGCGGCGTACGCAACAGGGCAACGACGCTACATGGATCTCGGCGCTTTGTACTTAAATCTAAACTTGGATCCTACCGGTCCGCAGTTCAATGCAGCCGGACAAACGTGCAACATAGTGCGCCCAAGCGCGCAAGGCTACGAGCGCAAACTTATAGCGATGCCGGGACAACCTGCAGTGTGCAAATTCAAGAGAAGTTACAACAGCACTACCGGCAAAACCGAATACACAAACACGGAAGAAATACACTTCGATCACTGCCAAGAATCGTGGAGCACGCAAATACTGCACTGGATGATAGAAACGTCGTCCGGCGAAGTGTGTTTTTTTGGACGACTAAACGAAACGAACCCACCGACAAAGGGAAGCATAATCTGCATTCCGGTCGGCGCGATAAAAATAACTTTATAGGAGAGCAATATGCAAGCACAAGGTCAATTTACAAACGATTTCAAAGTCGCAGCATTGAACGAGGCAGTGGGCAACACTGGGAGCATGGATATGGGGAATATAAAACTCGGTTTATTCTCAGATATCCCAACAGTAGGCACGAACGGCGCCGTATCATTCACCGAAATCCCCGGCACATCGGGTGGGGAATCAACAGGATATACACGAGTTGACGTCGGCATTTACAATCAATCCGCTGCGTGCAAGTTCGGATCCCCGACATACGACGCAACAACGGGCGCAACGGTTTGTAAGAACAAGGACGAAATCCACTTCAACTCTGTGAAGAAAACTTGGGGCGCGATAAAAGGTTTCGGTCTATTCCGTTCAAGCGGCGCTCTTATAGCATTCGGAACAATCAACGACGAGGCAGGCAACGCGATCGAGAACGGCGTCACACCGGAAGTCGGCAATATAGTCTTCTTCAAGCAGGGCGATATCGTTCTCTCAATGAAGTAATGAGGAGGTAAACAATGACAGCGACAACACCCGGTCAAACTACAAACTATAACTTGCCTACCGTTCAAGATGAAAACGGTGATGCCGGGGCTGCATTGCTTGCACTGCTCAAAGAAGGGACGCCACGCATCGACGCGAAGATCCACGAAAATGCGCAAGCGCTTTTGACAAAGGCGAACAAGCCCGTGAAAGAAACGATGACACTGGCGGCGGCAAGTTGGCAGCAACTCTCAACAGCGGTGGGTAATTACAAATACCAAGCAAACGCGACGTTGCAAACGACAATCCCCACGAATGGAACCATCGAGCTGATAAACAACAACCTTGCGAGCTTCGCAAAATACGGTTTCGGAATCGCAGCAATAGACGGACAGATAGCAACCTTCTATGCGCTCGATAAGCCCTCCGACGACGTCGCGCTTATTGTCGAAATCACGGAGGGATAAAATGTCGGTAATAATCAAAAACCCAATTATAGTCGCCGGCAAGGGCGGCGGAGCGGAGCTAAAACCGCTTACAAATCCTGCGACGGCGGCGGAGATTAAGCAAGGGTATCAGGCGTACGGCGATGACGGCAAGGTTATCGTCGGCGCATATACCGTCAGCGACGTGCATCCGCAGCTGAACCCCGTGACCATTGCGAAATCGGGCAACAACCTCAACATCACTAACCCAAGTACGAACGGCAACTTCGTGGCAGGGTACAAAGTGTACGGCGATGGACAACTCAAACATGAACAAGAGGGGACGACGTTCGACCTTTTGAGCCTTATCCCGAATAAGTATGCCATCACGGTACGCGCAAAGAAAGACGGCTTTATTGACAGCGCAGACAGCAATACGGTCAATGTGGCGGTGTTCGATATAGTCTATAACTTGGCAAACATCAATGCAAGCATAAACACGGCAAAGACGACGAACGGACAGACGCTCTCGTTCACACTCACGCCTGTGACGGGCAAGTATTTGCCACCCAACATCCAAATCGAGTGTAACGGACGCGCCCTTGACTACACATACAACGGATACACCGGCGCAGTCAGCATAAACGCAATCGCGCTCGAATACGCAGACGTTGCTCCGGACGGTTCAAAACTCAACGCACCGACGCTCACGCTCGACCAAGAGAATGAGAAGATAAGCATATCATACGTTCCGCGCGCCACGACGTTCGAAATCTACGCAGGCGACACGAAACTCGGAGAATTTGGAGCAGAGGGTGCAAAGAACACGATCAGCATAACGGCAGTCGCACTCGATGTGCCAAAACTCCACACACCGGCGCTTTCAATCGACGGCGATACGCTCTACGCCGAACCGCCCAAATATGCAACATCGCTCGAATACTATATGAACGGCGTATTGTTCTCGACAGATACGGATTTGCCGGTTTCAACATTTGACGTCGTGGCGGTATCCGGTGCAAGCTACGGGTTCGAACTCAACAGCGCAGGCTACTATGCCAGCAAAAACTACCACGTCGCAAACTCGGCAGCACTATGCAAAGTTACGTTCAATGTTCCAGCCGAAACGCAGGTGCGCCTTGATTGTATCAGTTACGGCGAGAACAACTACGACTACGGCATAATCTCGCAACTCGACAAGACGCTTACAACAAGCAACACGGATGATGGCAACACAGGTACAACGAACGTCCTCAAAAACTTCAAAGGCGCAAGCTCGGCAAACGTTCAGACAGTCACGCTCACAGTTCCGGCAGGCGAACACTTCATCTATGTGAAGTATCGCAAAGACGGCAGTGGCGACAACAACAACGACACGCTACAATTCAAAGTAAATCTACTTTAAGAGGTAAATATGCAAGAAAAAGACCTTTTACAATTTCATCCGCCTTACGGGCAGGTGCAAATAACCGCCAAAGCAAAAGCGACGGGCTATACAGATAGCGACCTTTCCAATGTCGTTGTCTATGACAGCCATCCGCATCTTGCGAAGGTGAACGCAACAACACTGCGCATTTCAAACTGCCGAGCGGCAGCGACGTCTTACGAAGTCTATGCAAACGGCGAACTCAAAGGAACCATAGCATATAGCGGCGAAGACGGCGGAACGCTTGATATCGATATCACATCTCTTACACTGACGCAAAGCGCAATAAGCACATTTTATGTGAAAGGCACTGGTACGGGTGTGGCAGACAACCAAAGCGAATCGGTATCGCTGTGGGTTGGCAGCAACGTCATTCTTGGTGTTTCGGGCTTGTATCAGAGCGAGCCTGCTCTCACAAGAACAGACGACGCAGTGGGCAAGACTTGGACGATGAGCAACAACGTCATTTCATCAGACTTTGACAGCTTGTTCCCGTACAATCTCATGAAACGTCACACCATCGACGGGGATGAGTTTGTATTTATTCCCGAACTCTATCTGCGCATAGGATACGACACGAACGGATACCTAACAGACGTCGCAGTTGCACCGCTCGAAATGACAGCAGGCGAAAATCAAGTTGTCGTACATGTAGATGCGTTCTATTTTGGTGCATACGGTGCAAGCGTAGCAAACGGAAAGATGTATTCAAAGACGGGCGTCGCAAGACAATACAACACGACAAGAGCGAATTTCCGCACCTATGCAAAGGCACGCGGAGAGAAGTATCGCCAACTTGACCTTGCGCACATGCGCGTTCTCGACTTTTTGTGGCTTATCGAATTTGCAACGAAAAACAGCGAGTCGGTCATGTGGGGATATACGGGCTATGGGCAATCTTGCGGCGCGACAGATAGCCTTACCGTACCGAGCGGACAGCTCGCAAGTCAAGGCAGAATGAGATGGCGTTATATCGAAGACTTTATCGGCAACGGGTTAGAGTTCTTTGATGGTTTGACAGGTTACGCTGCTACGGACGATGCGAGCAAGTATAATGACAATTCAACAGGCGATTTGACTTTCCCGTCTGTGAATGGGGCGTGCCTATCTGCTTTGAAGATAGACGCTTCAAAACCACTTCTCGCAGTGCCGGGGGCAACCGTAAATAACAGTAACTACAACACTTTCTTCTGTGATTATGCGAGGTTGGATGGTAGCGCTGTCTATTATCGTGGTCGTTTCAGCGCGAGCGCGGGCAATGGGCTGTTCTGCGTCTACGGTAGCGACGCGAGCACCAACTACGTGGATCTCGGTTCTCGGCTTTTGCTTACCCTTTAATCCTTATAGGGGTTGGTAAGGGGTGAAACCCCTTGCGGCAACGAAAAATCTTTGTACAAAAACTTGTCTGAACAAGAACGAACAACAAAACACAGGGTGCGCGCGTTCAAAGAGCGAGGTTAGATGGTAACGCTGTCTATTATCGTGGTCGTAACAGCACGAACACGAACAATGGGCTGTTCTACGTCAACAGTAACAACGCGAGCAACAACAACGTGAATCTCGGTTCTCGAATTTTAGGTCAAAAAACGGCAAAGTTAGACTGCGCGCATCCTTACCACTTGGTAAAAAACTATCTCGTAAAAGGCACGGTTTAGTAGGTCAATTCTCGAAAGACCGTGAGGGACTTAAAAGCATACAAAACACAGGCACATAACGATGAAAAGAACAGGTTATCTTTACGACAGATTATGTGAGCGGACGACGCTCGAAAAGGCTTTTGCAGAGGCGTCACGAGGCAAGAAAAACAAACTTTATGTCCGACCTTATCTTGAAAGACAAGATTACTACATTGACAAGTTGCAACAATGGCTCAAAGACGGAACGCTCAAGCTGACCGAGAACAAGCACAAGACGATATACGAACGGTCTGCAAGGAAATCGCGCGATATAGTCGTGCCGAAATTCTTTCCCGACCAAGTCGTACACTGGGCATACTGCATCGTTATGAAACCCGTGTTTATGCGCGGAATGTACGAGTGGAACTGCGGCTCAATCAAGGGACGTGGCGTGCATTACGGTATCAAACGCGCGCAGAAGATACAGTGCAACCCGAAAGCGCGATACACGCTTAAAACCGATTTCAAGAAGTATTTTCAGAGCGTCAGCGCGGACAAACTCGTGGAACTGCTCGCTTTGAAGATCAAAGACAAGCGAATGCTCGAACTGTCCGTAAAAATCTTACGGAACGAGCGCAACGGATTGCCGATAGGGTTCTACACGTCGCAATGGTTCTCGAACTTCTACCTTGAACGGATAGATCACTATATCAAAGAGAAACTGCATATCCCGTATTACATTCGATACGTCGATGACCTTGTAATGTGGGACAGCAACAAAAGACGACTTCACGCCGCAAAGCGCAAGCTCGATGACGTTCTTCGAGATGAACGGTACAAGCTGACAATCAAGAAGAACTGGCAACTATGGCGAACGGGTACGCGTCCGTTGAGTTTTCTCGGATTTACGATTTGTGGCGAGCGGAAACGCCTACGCAAGCGCGCGTGGCTCGAACTCAACCGAAACGTTCGACTTGTGCGCAAGCGCGGATATTGCACAATACACGGCGCACGCAGCATATTGTCCCGACTCGGATGGCTTATGCGTTGCAGCGGCGGCGTGGCGTATTATTCAAAGCATATCAAACCAATCATATCCAAAGGCGAGGCGTGCAAAATCGTTTCGCTTTACGACAAGAAAACAGCAGGAGCAAAGGCATTATGATTATCAAAAACGGCACAAACGCAAACATCGAAAAGCACAAGCAAAAACTCGGATTGACGGGCGACGTCTACCTTGTCAACGATCACTTTATGGAATCGCTCGAAAGCCACCACAGACTGTTCCCCGACAGCACCGCCACGACCATCGAGGACGCAATGGCGGAACGCATCGCATACGAGCAGGAACAAGAGCGCATCCGCCTTGAACAAGCCGCCCAAGCCGAACAAGAGCGCATAACCGCCCGCGCCACCGAAGACGGGGAAGAATCATCGGAGGAATAATATGGACAGTATCGAGGAAATCGCAAAGAAAGTCGAAGAAGGCAAAGCGGTTGCAACTGTCGAGCCTGAAAAAGACTCGGCGCAAATAGCACCTGCCGAAGTCAGACAATACTCGGCAATGTCTGCGCCAATGACAAAGATTATTCAGAACTCAACACCGGCGCCGGATCCAACCGTGAGCGACGAGGTAACTGACAAGATCCAACAAAGCGTTGACGACGCGCTCAAGGATGAAAAGTTTGTCAAAAAGAAATCGCGCAGCTTGGCAAAAACCGGTAGCCGTTCCGTTGACGTCGAAATCGAATATCGAAACAATCGAGTCGAGGCACGCAAGGCGCAGAACAAGGTCGATAAGGAAACCATCAAAAACAGCTTGTTTGTCGCAAAGCAGGAAAAGCGCCGCGCGGTAAAAGAGCAACGTCACCTGAACCAGTGTCAGCGCGAAACCCATCGACAAGAGATTGCGTCGTATAGATGGAAAGAATACGGCGATATGCTGCAAGGATATGGTTTCAAAAAAACGCCGTCGAATTTGGTGTTCAAAGTAGTCGTGTTCTTGGACGGAGCCGCTCGATTTTTGGACGGACTCAACAAAGCAAACAATAAACTCGTCAAAGCACTTAAATGGTTTATCATTGTGGGCGCCGGCGTCGGCATCTACTTTTTGATAAAGAAATACTTATAAGGAGAGCAATGTATGCAAGCAGAAAGACAAGCAGAACTCGTTGTTTACCTCAAAGCGCAAAAAGCCGAGAGAGTGGCACAGCTTGATGAGCGCGACGCAATTCTCGCAAGGAAATACGCGCTCGAAGAACAACTCGCAAAAGCAAACAAGGATCTTGAATTGCTGGGCGACACTTCACAAATCGAGGCAGACTGTGCAAAGCTCGATGTTTTCATCGCAGAGTTGACAGCGAACGTAACAACCAACGTTGCAGACGACGTGCCGGCAGAACAAACCGTTGACGCGCCCGAAATTCCAGCGCAGACAAATCAAGTCGAAGAAGACGAATGAACGGAGGCAGAAATGGCGAACCTGCGAAAGTCAACGATAGGAGTGGCAATCCTTTCACTATTAGACCTTGCAGTAGGTGTCGCCGCAATCTTTACTCAAACATTTGCGGTCAAGGTTTTAGGAACGATGGCGAGCGGACTCACGTTCTGTAAAGCCGTTCAAGTATGTGTCAAATCGAAAAAAGGTGCGGAACTCGCAAAGAGCGTCGCCGTAAAATCCATACCACTTATAATTCACATTTTCACAATGAAGGAGAACGGAAAAATGAAAGAGTTTTTCAAAAAAATCGGAACAAATCTCAAAAACAACAAGATCACCGCAGTCGTCGTTGTTTTTGTAGCGCTTGTCTGTGCCGGCGCAGGCTATGCGATCAACTACTTTGTTGAGGCATTCGGCACAAGCATCCCGGCACCTTACAACATCGTCATAGCAGTAGTAGCAACGCTTTTGCTTTTTGCAATTCTTGCTGCGGCTGTGATTTATCTCGGACACGACGACAAGAATTATGCGCTCATTCGAAAAATCGTTAAAGTTGTCGGCAAAGAAAATGCCGCCGAAGAACTCGATAAATACCGTGAGCAATATGTCTTGCAAGTTGAAGAAGAAAAGGCACGAGCCGAGGCGGAAGCCAAAGCGCAAGCCGAAGACGATAAGATCTATCGCATCATTCAAGAAGAGGAGGCGGCAAGGGAAAAAGCCGAGCGAGATCGTAAAATTGCCGAGTGGCGCGCCCAACACGCTGCGGAGCTCGAAACGACAAAGCCCGACACCGACACTGTCCCGGATGATGATGACGACGACTAAAAACAAAAGCGAGGAGCAGTCCTCGCTTTTTATTTGACAAAATCCATTGCCGTAACTATTATTTAAGCAGGGCGACGAACAAACTTGCTTGCGGCAACGAGTGACGACGAACCCATCTGAGCAACGAACACCGGCGGACGAGATATGGACGGGGTATATAAAAATTCCGTGCGTAAGAAAAACTGCGGTAGGCACGACTTGCTCCAAAATCATGTATCAAATGTACATTGGGTTTTGTTTCAAGCCGTGCCTTCCTTGTTCTTCATCCAAATAGCGCGGTCATTGTAAATAGCATGGTCGGGTTCGCGAATAACTGTGTCAGGCACGACTTGCTCCAAAAAAGTAAGCAACAAAAAAGCACTCATTGAGTGCTTTTTTCAATATGAGTCGGCAATGCCGAGCAAATAGTCTGTCGTTACGCCAAAATATTTCGCTAGGGCGATGATTTCGGTTATAGACGGCTCGCTTCTGCCGTGTTCCCAAAATCCGATGCAGTCGCAAGTTGTGCCGATTGCTTCCGCCAACGTCTTTTGAGTGATGCCGTCCTCTTTTCTTAATTATTTTAATCTCTCTTGAAATGTCATATATGCGATTGTCGGCAAATTGCAGTGGTAGCATTGTGTTCAATGCAACAAAAAAGCACTCGTTGAGTGCTTTTGATTTTTAGTAGTTTCTTCTGCCGATGAGGTAGTCAACCGACACGCCGAAGAAGATGCTCAATTCAATCAAAGTGTCGTAGTTCGGTTGATTTCTGCCCACTTCCCAGCCCGATATGGTGGATTTTGACACCTTGAGATGCTCCGCAAGGTCTTGTTGGAGCATGTTTTTCTCTTGACGCAGAGATTTCAATCTTTCGGGGAAGCAACTGTGCAGCATTTTTCTGTCCTTTATTTATTGTATATATATAATAATACACAATTCGTGTTGATGTCAATTGTTGTTTGCGTTTTTGCGGTGAAATAGACGTAAAAATTCCGTAATCGTTTTCTCACCGAGCAAAAAGAAGTTTTGGAGCGGTGGCAAAAATAAAGCAGCGCGGCGCATTGCAAGGTTGATTTATCCTGTTGTTTGGTGTACAATAAATCTAGGTGAAAATATGAAAGTTTCAAAGGTAATAAAATATACGTTATACTGGCTTGTGCAATGCACGTGGGGGATTTTGCAAACGCTGCTGGGGCTTGTGTTTTTCCTTAGATACGCGCACTGCAAGCATGAGTTTTATCACGGTGCGGTGCTTACCTATCACGACGGCAACTGGGGCGGAGTTTCGCTCGGTTCGTTTATTTTTGTAAACGCAAATCGCCCGGGAATCTGGACAAAAGACGCACGCGTTCACGAGTACGGACACACGATTCAATCGCTTATATCGGGACCTTTCTATATGTTTGTCGTCGGCATTCCGTCAACGATTTGGTGCAATACTAAATCTCTGCACGAAAAGAGAATGCGAGGCGAGATGAACTACTACGATTTGTACTGCGAAAGAGACGCAAACACGCTCGGCGCATGGGCAACAAAAGAAGAAAAGCCCAAACGCGAAAATACGGGCGAGGAACTGCGCAGACGCGGAATTATTACGGACTGAAATTCGGACGAAAATATAAACGCAATTTGTGCAACGTTCGGACAAAAAACACGGACGTAAACGGACAAAAATGCGGACGAAATAACGGACAAAACGGACAAATTAACGGACGTAAACATGCCGCAAAAGGACAAAAATAAGGACAAAATGGAAGACAGATACACAAGGACAAAAATGCTCATCGGCGACAAAATCGACGCTCTCAAAGCGGCGAAAGTTTTGGTTTGCGGCGTAGGAGGCGTAGGCGGCTACGTGGTTGAAGCTCTCGCAAGAGTCGGAGTCGGTACGATTGCGGTTTTGGATAACGACGTGTTTTCCGAGAGCAATCTCAACAGGCAAATTCTTGCAACCGTAGACACTGTGGGACAGCGCAAAACCGAGGTTGCGGCGCAAAGAATTAAAGCCATAAATCCCGATTGCAAAACGATTGCGTACGACTTGTTCTATATGCCCGACACTGCGCAGAGCGTGCCTGTTGAAGACTTTGATTATATAGTTGACGCAATAGACACCGTGAGTGCAAAACTCGCGCTTATTGTTCGTGCAAAAAATGCGGGAGTGCCTATCATCTCGTGCATGGGGACGGGCAATAAACTCGGAACGAATTTCGAGGTTTGCGACATATACAAGACAAGCGTTTGCCCTCTTGCAAAGGTCATGCGCAAGGAGCTTAAATCAAGAGGAGTGAAGTTCTTAAAAGTCGTTTATTCAAGGGAAGAGCCGCTTATTCCCAAAGATACTCCCGAAGAAAACGGAAGGCATATACCGGGCAGTATATGTTTTGCGCCGGCAATTGCGGGCATGGTGCTTGCAAGCGAAGTCATAAAGGATATAGCAAAGCTGTAAATTGCAAAACCCAATGTTTATATAGTGAAAACAACACGGTAAAACATTGGTTTTGACAAGAATTCGTGAATTGCAAAATAAGATAAAGTTGAAAAATCATAAGACATGCAAAGTATATTCGACGGAAAACTCAATATCGAAGTTGCCGTTGCAAGCGGAATAGAAGCCGTTTGCAAGCGAGAACTTTTGCGCCTCGGGTACACTCCCGGCGGAGCGAATTTAGGACGCATAGAATTTGAAGGAGACTTTAAAGACGTGTTGCGAGCCAACGTGTTTTTGCGCACGGCAAACAGGGTGCGTATCGTGCTTGCAAAGTTCAAAGCGCAAACCTTCGACGAGCTATTCGACGGCATATACGCAATGCGTTGGCAAGATATATTGACTAAGGACGCAAGGATCGTTGTCGACGCAAAATCCGCAAAAAGCCAACTTTTTGCTTTGCGCTCTATTCAGAGTATAACCAAAAAGGCGATCATATCCAAACTTGCAAGCACTCTTGGAGGTTCGTTTGACGAGAGCGGAGCGACATATTGCGTCGAAGTTTCGTTTTTCGACGACGAAGCGACGGTTACGCTCGATACGTCGGGCGAAGGCTTGCACAAAAGAGGTTATCGCACGTATTTGGGCGACGCGCCAATACGCGAAACGCTTGCTGCGGCTATGATAGAACTTTCCGTATGGAATCCCGACAGAGCGTTTATAGATCCGTTTTGCGGATCGGGCACGATTCCCGTCGAGGCCGCGTTTATAGGACTGGATATTGCGCCGTGCATGAACAGAAATTTTGCATGCGAAAGTTTTGCAAACGTGCCTGATTTGCGTCAAATCGTTCAGCAAGAGGCTCAGGAGCGCATAAAGCGCGATAAAGTTTTGCATATAAGCGGATTCGATATCAACAAAGACGCGATAAAACTCGCCTTAAAGCATGCCGAAAGAGCGGGTGTAAAAGACAAAATACATTTGCAAGTCGGAGATATGCGTGAGGTTTCCTCGCGTTTTTCGCACGGAGTTATCGTGACAAATCCGCCTTACGGCGAAAGACTTATGGATGAGGACGAGCTCAAACTTTTGTATAGGGATTTCGGCGTGATGACGAAAAAACTCGATGAATGGTGCGTGTATGCAATCACGTCGTACAAGGCGTTTGAAAAGTATTTCGGAAGGCGCGCGGACAAGGTGCGAAAGCTGTACAACAGCGAGCTGGAATGCAATTTCTATCAATATCTCGCATCGCCACCTCAAAAGGTCAAAAACAAAAAAGAGTCTTTTGGCAATGACGACAAACAATAATCGAAAATCACAATAAAACCGTTTTATCATATCAAAACATATGTTTAAAACGGTGTTTCGGAGAAATAATGAGAGCACTTATACAACGCACGTTCAAATCCGCACTGTCCGTCGACGGCAAACTCATAAGCGAAATTCCGTCGGGGCTAACCATATTTTTGGGCATCGAAAAGGGCGACACCGAAGAGCAAGCCGACTACTTTGCACGCAAGGTTGCAAAGCTGCGCGTGTTCAGAGACGAGAACGATAAAATGAATCTCGACATAAAACAAGCGGGCGGAGAGATTTTGCTCGTGTCGCAATTTTCGCTTGCAGGAACGCTGGGCAAGGGCACGGGCAACCGTCCCGATTTCGGCCATGCGGAACTTCCCGACAGAGCGAGATATCTCTATGAAAGGGTGACCGAAAAAATTCGTGAAGAAGGCATCGTTGTCAAAAACGGCGTTTTCGGCGCACATATGTTCATAGAGCAGCAACAAGACGGGCCGTTGTCCTTTGTGTTCGAGTGCTGATTTTTGTATTTGTACTTTTCGATTTGGTGAACTATGGTTAAGATTATGTTTGTGTGCCTAGGAAACATATGCCGCTCGCCTATGGCGGAGTGCGTGATGAGCAAGATGATAAAAGACAACAACCTGCAAGATTGCGTAAGTGTTGCATCCTCCGCAACGTCTTTTGAAGAAGTCGGCAATCCGATTTATCCGCCTGCGCAGCGCAAACTCAGAGAAAAAGGCGTCGAGGTGCTTGCTCACAGAGCGGTGAGAATTACGCCGAAAGACGCAAAAGAATACGATTATATCGTCGGCATGGAAGAGCGCAACGTGCGCGCGATAAATCAAATCGTCGGTGACACCGGCAAAGTTTACAGGCTTTTGGATTTTTCTTCAAATCCGCGCGATATCGCAGATCCGTGGTGGACGGGCAATTTCGACGTGACTTACGACGACATTGTTGAGGGTTGTGAGTGTCTTTTGAAGTATATCGAGAAAAACAATTTGCATTTGGCAAAATAAAAGTTGAATCTCAATCGTGAATATTTTTTAATACGGCAACGCCGTCAATGCGTTATGGACAAAATTGAAAAAATACTTCTTGAAAACAGGGACGAAAAATATCGCGAGTTTCATTCCTCGCTCCTTCCGAATATAGACGGTCGAAAAATTATCGGCGTGCGTATGCCCACTCTTCGCAAAATCGCAAAGAGCCTTGAAAAAGACGCAAGTTTTTCAAACGAGGATAAAAACGCTTTTCTTTGCAATCTTACTCACGAATACTATGAAGAAAACATACTGCACTCAATTATGCTTTCTGACGAAAAAGATTTTGACATTGCGATAGAAAAAGTTGAAGTGTTTTTGCCGTATATCGACAACTGGGCGGTGTGCGACACTTTTTCGCCAAAGTGTTTTGAGAAGAACGTAGATAAACTTTGGGGGCACATTGAAAAATGGCTTTGTTCTAATAAGACGTACACCGTTAGGTTTGGCATAGTATGCGCGATGCGATATTTTCTCGACGAAGATTTTTCAACGAATAAATTTGAAAAAGTGATTTCGGTTTCCTCAAACGAATACTACGTCAATATGGCAATTGCCTGGTACGTCAGCGTTGCGCTTGTAAAGCAATACGATGAAGTTTTGCCGTATATTGAAAACAACACCTTGCCAAAGTGGGTACGCAACAAAAGCATCCAAAAAGCATGCGAAAGTTTTCGCATTTCAAACGATAAAAAAGAATATCTAAAAACGCTTAAAATGCACGAATAGTGTTATATTGTTTAAAAATAGGCACAAATTCGACAAAGATTTGTTTGTGAATACACGATAAGTGCTACAAACCCTACACATCGACATATCAATTTTAAAGTTCCGATTAAAACACATATCGTGTATTGATTTTTATTATATATTGTTTTGATATTTTGTCGTGTTCATTTCAAAAATGAATTAAAACATATGATTTAGAATTAAAACATTCGTATTTTAACCTACATATTTAAAATAAATGTTGGGTTTTGGGATAAAAACACTATCTTTTTTGATTTTTATGTGTTATAATCCACATATAATATAGTTGTTAAGAGTTTCGCAAAAGCGTATAATTAATTGGGGAAGTTGAAGCAATCTTGACTTTTCGGACGTGAAATACAATGCCGTATTTGTCCGAGCGCGGAACTTCCGACGGGAATTTCTATGGCGAAAATTCGCCGTATCGGGACTATATGATTCGCCAAATAAATCATACAATCCAGAGGCTTTATGCTTAAACTTATAGATATCACCAAGGAATACATGGCGGAGGAAGAGAGCGTTCTCGCGCTTCACGACGTATCCATAGAGTTCAGAAAAAACGAATTTGTTTCAATTCTCGGTCCTTCCGGCTGCGGAAAAACCACACTGTTAAATATTATCGGCGGTCTTGACCGCTATACAAGCGGCGATATTCAAATCGACAACGTATCCACAAAAGAGTACGACGACGTCGATTGGGACACCTATCGCAACCGCCGCATTGGCTTCGTATTTCAATCCTACAACCTTATTCCGCACATGAACATCCTCAAAAACGTCGCGATGAGCCTGACTCTTGCCGGCGTTGAAAGCGAGGAAAGAAAGGCGCGCGCTCTCGAAGCGTTGAGAAAAGTCGGGCTTGAAGCGCAGGCAAAGAAAAAGCCGAATCAACTTTCCGGCGGTCAAATGCAACGCGTTGCAATCGCTCGTGCGCTTGTAAACAACCCCGAAATCATCCTTGCGGACGAGCCCACCGGCGCACTTGACAGCGAATCCGGTATTCAAGTTATGGATTTGCTCAAAGAAGTTGCTCGAGACAGACTTGTCATTATGGTTACGCACAATCCGTCTTTGGCGGAAGAGTATAGTACACGTATCGTATATTTAAAAGACGGGCAAGTTGTCGGCGATACAATGCCGTACAACAGCGAGGACGAAGAGAACGAGATTCTCGACGAAGTGGTTGACGACAGCGTCGAGGAAAGAATCATAGAAATCGAAAAGTCAGGCGACGACGTGCAAATGTCCGAAGTCAGAGTCGAAGAGGCAAAGCCCAAGAAAAAGTCGTTTAAGGAAAAATTCCTCAAGTGGAAGAAAGCGGACAGGGCGGGTATGAAACTCGGCACCGCAATCAATCTTTCGTGGAATAACCTTTTGGCAAAAAAAGGCCGCACGTTGCTTACATCGATTGCCGGTTCAATCGGTATAATCGGTATCGTGCTTGTTCTCTCGCTCTCAAACGGCGCTTCTGCGTACGTCAGAGGTTTGGAGGAGAGTGCTTTGTCGACTTATCCCATCACTGTCAACAAGTCAAGCATGGACGTTATGTCGCTGATGCAGGATCTTATGGGTTTCGGTGGATCGTCAACAAGCAACGAGCCTGTCGCTGACGATGTGTTCAAAGGCGAATTGGTGCTCGGAAATCTTATCCCAAAAATCATCAAAGGCAAGCCGAACGATCTGCATAGCCTGAAAAAGAAGATCGAAAACGAATTCGATCATAACTTGGCGACGGTCAAATACAATTACGGGACGACATTTAACGTATATGTCGACGATCCAAAAGATGAAAACAACTACATGAAGACAACGCCGTATTCCGAAAACATGTACGGATTGTTCGAGCAATTTGTCAATATTGCAAAAACCACTCCCGGGCTGAAAAATCTTGACATCGAAAATATGAAATTCGATATTATGGGCTCTCAAATGACAATAACTCAAGCCCTCTCGTATTTGTCAGGCATGATCGGTGAACCATGGAGCGAAATATCAAGCAATACAGATCTTGTAAACGCACAATACGAAATTGTCGGCGGCAAGTGGCCTGAAAAAGCAAACGAAGTCGTAGTCGTCGTAAGCGAAAACAACACAATCATCGACTATCAACTATTTATGCTCGGGCTTAAATCGAGCGCAGACCTGTCTTCGTTGCTTATCAACAGTATGCTCGGAAATGCAAAAGCCTTTGTCGAACAACCGTATTCGCTTGACGATTTGCTCGGTCTGGAATACAAAGTCATGACAAATGTCGACTATCTTGACAAGCAAGAGGGTTCTGACACATGGGTTATGAATGACAGATCGAAACTTGAAAAGGATTATGTCAACGCTCGCGCCATGAGATTTGCAGACGGCACGGATACGATTAAAGTAGTCGGTGTTGTTCGCCCCAAAAAAGGTGCGATAGCAAGCTCAATCAACGGCGTTATAGGTTATACAAAAGAGCTTACCGAAACATTGCTGTCGCATTCTCAAAATCACGAAGCGGTCAAAGCTATGCAAAAGCTCTATAACGAAGCGCTTGAATCCATAGAAGGCTCGACGCAGAAGAAAGCCGAGTATGAAAGCGTTGTCAGTGTATACGAGTACGATTTTACAAAAAAACTCGAAAAGACCGATCCGACTGAAAGAGAACTCGAAAGACGCGATTACAAAGTGAGAATTGGCGATTCTGTTGAGGTGGACACAAGCAACCCCGACAACAATCAGCATGCATCGCTTATGCGCATTTTGGGCTTTATCGACAAGGAGTATCCGCAAAGTATCGATTTCTATTGCACCAGTTTTGAGGCAAAGCAAGAGGTTGAAAACTTTTTGGGAAAGAACGACATAAACTATACGGATTCGCTATCGTCCATGATGGAATTTGTCAATACAATGGTCAATACCATAACCGGCGTGCTCGTAGGATTTGCCGCAATCTCGCTTATTGTGTCTACCATAATTATTGCAATCATCATCTATACGTCCGTGCTCGAACGTCGCAAAGAAATAGGCGTGCTTCGTTCCATCGGCGCAAGAAAACGAGATATATCCCGTGTCTTTATTGCCGAATCCGCAATACTCGGCGGATATTCGGGACTTATCGGAATCGTTTTCTCTGTCATTGTATGTGTCATCGGAAATGTCGTAATCAAGTTGTTGTTAGGCATCGAAAACCTTGTTTCGGTATCCTGGTGGCAATGTCTCGGAATGTTCTTTGTCAGCATGCTTTTGAGCATCCTTGCAGGTTTCATCCCGTCAAGGATTGCGGCGAAGAAGGATCCGGCTATTGCTCTGCGCAGCGAATAAAAATTCTCCAAATCGCGCCTAACTTTGTCAGCACCCCTTGTCTGTCAACTCATGTACTCCATGTACATTAGGGTTGCCATTCAAGGGGTGCTTCCGCGCTATCCATCGATTTGGAAAATTTTTTCTCATTATAAATAGCTTTGTCAAAGCCTGCCCCATAAACAGTCACGTACAACGAGTACGCTCCTGTCTATGTTGGCAGGCTTTTTCGCGCTCTTTAACCGCTTGCGTGCAAAGCACGCTATCACCAAGCAAGCACTCGCACGGAATTGCGGTTTGAGATTTTGTCCGTCTTATTTTTGAGAGCAAAGAGGGCTTGCGCGGTTAGTGATTGCGAGAACAAATGCGGCTATAGCAATCGCCCAAAGGTTTTCGTTGCTATTTAGGGGATTCCCACGCTACGCTCTGAATGACGATGTGGGGCGATTGCCTTTGCCGCAACGCCGTTTGAGCAATCGGGGTGTGTGGTATCCCCTCCCGCAATTATTCATTATTAATTTTTAATTATTATTGTCGCCAAATCTCCGATTAAGCACAACATATTGTCTTTTGAAAATCATTCTAAATTTTGCGTTGGCGGTAGTTTTTTTTTGTGTTATGATTATACTCCGTATAAAAGGAGTGATTATCGTGGGTTTTGCAAAATTTCAAAGCGACTTTTTGATGGAAACGTTTACGCTCGTGGACAACTTGTTTATCAACGAGCATTTGCCCTATTGCGACGAAAAGCAAATCAAAGTTTATCTTTACGGTTTGTATCTTTGTATGACGCCGCAAAAGGAAAACAGCGTGCAGGAACTTTGCGCGCGTCTTGACATGACCGAGGCGGACATCATATCCGCATATTCTTATTTCGAGGATATGGGGCTTGTACAAATCGTGAGCAAACAACCGCTCGAAGTGCAATATTTGAGCTTGAAACACTCCATGCAAACGCCCAAGAAATACAAGAGCGAAAAGTGGAACGATTTTAACACTCATCTGCAACAGCTTTTCCCCGAGCGCATGCTCACCCCCAATGAATATAACGAGTATTATATGTTTCTTGACGAGAGCAAACTCGAACAAGACGCAATGCTCATGATCGTGCAATACTGCATCAATTTGAAGGGCATGGGGGTGAGGTATCCGTACATTCTCACCGTTGCGCGCAACTGGGTTGCCGACGGCGTACGCACTGCAAGCGACGTAGAAAACAAACTTTCAGAATACGACCAACAATCCGAGCAAATGCAAAAAGTGCTTGTCGCGCTCGGAAGAAAGGGCGGAGCGGAACTCGAAGAAAAGCAAATGCTCCTCAAATGGACTCGCAGTTGGGGCTACGAGCTCGACGCCGTGCTTGCTGCGGCAAAGACGCTCAAAGGCGCAAAGAATTTCAAAAAGTTGGATTCAAGACTGGATGAGTTTTATCGTATGTCAATATTTACCGCAGAGGAGATGAACGACTATCAATCGCATCGCGAACACCTCAAAGAAATCGCCGTTGCCGTCAACAAAAACCTTGGCATTTATTACGAATCTTTCGAGCATGAAATCGAGGTGTACATCGTGCCGTGGACGGCAAAAGGGTTCGACCTCGACGCACTCACGAAGATTGCGCATCACTGCTTTATATCCAGCGTGCGCACTCTTGACGGCATGAACAACGTCGTTGAAAAGTTCTACAAACAAGGCTTGTTGAGCGCAAAAAGCATAGACGAATACATGCTCTCGCAAATCGAGCTCGACAGCAAAATCAAGCGCATTATCGAGGCAAGCGGACGATCGAGAACGGTTACGAGTCAGGATAGAGAATACTATCGCACCTGGAGCGTAACGTGGGGATTTGGCGACGATATAATTCTTTATGCCGCGGAGCAGGCAGTGGGCAAGACGTATCCGACCGCATTCGTCAATCAGTTGCTTTCGACCTACAAGGCAAACGGCGTCAATACGCTTGAAGGCGCAAAGAAGTTTACGCCTTTGCAGAGCGGTCAAAAGACGAGAGAAAAGACGTTTGAAGAGCGCACGTATTCGCAAGAAGAGCTGAAAAGCGTGATAACCAGCATAGACAGTTTGAAGGACATCGAGTGGTGATATGAAACGAAGAGTTATGCAAAAAACGCTCGCGGAGCGTCAAAAACAAATAGACGCACAAAGAGCCAAGGCGCAGGAAATTGCAAAAAAAGCCTTTGAAACAGAGGAAATTTCGCGTGCAAACAAGGCGTATATCGATGCGTCTTTTTCGGCTATGACAAGCGACGAAGATATGTCGAAAACTGTCGAAAAAGCTCGTTTAGAATATCAAAAAACGCTTAAAAAATACGGCTTTTGCGAAGAAGATTTCGAAAGTAAACCATCTTGCCCTCTTTGCAACGACACTGGTTACGTCGACGGCAAAGTTTGCTCGTGCGTGTGGGACTTGTTTATAAAAAACTTGAAAGAAGAGTGTCAAATCGACCGTCGAGCAAAGTTTTCGTTTGAGGATTGCGACCTTTCCAAAATCAAGAATAAAGAGCAACGTGCCTTGACGGACGAACTTTACCAATCTATGAAGAAGTACGTTGACAAATTCCCCTCCGCAAAGTGCAAAACGCTTGTGTTTTCGGGCGGTGTAGGCACGGGAAAAACCTGTCTTGCAAGCGCAATGGCGCGCGCGATTGTCGAAAAAGGATATGCGGTGAAGTTTGTCAGCGCATACGAGTTTTGTTCGCTCATGCTCACCGTCCACACCTCGCCGATTGCCGAGAGAAACGCACTTTTGCACGACGTTATCGCTTGCGATATGCTTGTAATCGACGATTTGGGTACGGAGCCTATGCTCAAAAACGTAACGGTGGAATATCTGCTTTTGGTGCTCGAAGAAAGACAAACGAGAGGATGCGCAACCGTTATAACCACCAATCTAACCGGGGAAAATATCCTCAATCGCTACGGCGAGCGCATTTATTCCAGATTGAGCCACAAGCAATATTCGATGATGATCGAGATGAAAGGCAACGACTTGCGCCTTTGATGCGTTTGAAAGGATTTGAAAAAGCAAGTTTTGTCGTTGCATGGTGAATTGCGAATCAATCCATAATAATACGCGCAATACGCACGTTGCGCGCGTGAGAGTATAAAATATGTCAATTCGTCATATTAAACATCCCTTTCCGGCGGTGATAGACGGCGAGTCGCGAGTGCTTATTCTCGGAAGCGTGCCGTCCGTCAAGTCGGTTGAAAACAATTTCTATTATATGCACCCCAAAAACCGTTTTTGGAAGGTGCTTTCTTGTTTGTACGGAGTGGATTTGTACGGCGCGTCCGTTGAAGAACGTATAGATTTTTTGCATAAAAACCACATTGCGCTTTACGACAGCGTGGAGGAGTGCGACATAGAAGCAAGCAAGGACAGCGCAATTTCGAACGTGACGCCGGCAGACGTTCCGTCGCTTATTGCCGAAAGCAAGATTTCGCATATCTATTGCAACGGAAAAGCGTCTTTTCGCTATCTTTTGTCGGCATATCCCGAGTATGCAAACATGGCGACTCTTTTGCCGTCTACAAGCCCTGCTAACGCACAATATTCTCTTGAAAAACTTGTTTTTGAGTGGCGGACGATTTTGTAGGACGGTTTTGGACTTTTACCGCTTTTTCGATTTGACAAAACATCGAGATTGAAAATTTAATCTGTTGTTTGAAAATCGTTGATATTTGCGCTTTTAGATAATTGCGCTTTTTTGTTTCGTATTTGACATAAACGCTCTTTTGTATCGTTTATTCCGCCGTTTTGCATATTTACAATCAATTTTACGTTTGGTATAATTAAATTAATTCCAAATATCTCAGGAGGCGAATTATGGCAAACGGCTATGGTATTTCCAAATGGCAAGATGCAAAGCAAATCAATAAAGAATTGAAGAATCTGACGGATCAACCGATCTATTGCGTATCCGAGGACGCTCTCAAAGACGTTATCAATCATTTCGACACCAAGTGCGCAAAGTCCAAAGAAATCACGACCGAGGCAAAGAAGTATATTCCCGGCGGCGTTCAACACAACCTTGCGTTCAACTTCCCGTTCCCCATGTGCATGGAGAAGGCTGAAGGCGCATATTTGTACGACCGCGACGGCAACCAATATATCGACTTCCTTCAAGCGGGCGGCCCCACCATTTTGGGAAGCAACTTCCCGGCGGTCAGAGAAAAAGTTTTCGAACTCCTCAACACTTGCGGCCCCGTAACCGGTCTTTTCCACGAAGGAGAACTCCTGCTTGCAAAGAAGATCAACGAGTTGATGCCTGCTTGCGAAATGTT
>OKWJ01000481.1_pt1 | contig 48951 bp, 35 predicted proteins | sample 1607121 | NCBI WGS metagenome assembly OKWJ01 (sample SAMN04414080, study PRJEB24778) | human gut metagenome | material: faecal | host: Homo sapiens | reverse complement strand
ATTTAAAAGCCCGTGGAATTTACTCTTGCACTGGAATTTACTTTTTCAAGTCAGCTACAAGAATATGATACCATTACTTCAGCAATTGATACCATCATTTCTTGTGTCTCGCAAGTGGATAATAAAAACGGGGAAGATTAACATGCAACGAAATATCACAAAAAAATACCTAAGACAAATTCGAAGACTCTATAAGGGAAAACACAAAATAAAAAAACAATTTCTAGATGAGTTAGAACAAGACTTATTACATTATCAAAAAACTCATCCAAATGCAGATTACAATGATTTGCTGACGCAATTTGGAGAACCATCAGAAATTCAAAACATGGTCTCCTATCACTCACTCACAAAACTCCATCCAAGAAATGTGATTTTATATTGGTGCAGTTTTTCTGTCTTTTTTATAATACTTATTATTCTTATATGGCTTACAATTCAGCATGTATGTGCTATGCGTGAATACGCTGATGGATATTATGTGGAATACTTTGAAGAAGACAATAAAAACATACAAAACATACATCCTATAAATGGAAAACCAGACCCAACACCAGTGCAAGAAATCACTTTTGATTAGGAGGTTACAATCCATGCTCAAAAAACATCAAATCAAAAAAATCGTAAAACAAATGGTTCCCTCCTCTGTTTATTCAAATCCTCAACGGAAAATGCTAAGAGAAACTGCTAAAACAGAGTTGTATGATTATATAACTAAATATCCAGATGCAACCTATGCAAATTTACAACAACAATTTTGTGACAACGAAATAATTAATTCCAAACAAATGCAAACAAGCAAAAAAATCATGAAATTAATGATAGGTATCGGCGGGCTAATATTTATCGCCTGCCTTATTGCTTATTTTATTGCAGACAATTTGGAGCCGCCGACCTATGTTTTTTAATTTCTTTGTAATCCCCTACTTAAACATCACCGGCTCCTCATTTTCCCCGCGATAATCAAACACACCCTCATTCTTTTCTTCTAACGCCTTAATCATATGATACGTATACTCGTTATACGGTGTCGGGATGCCAAGTTCCTTTCCCATACGCATAAGTGCCCCGGAAAACATCTCAATTTCAGTCTGCCTTCCTGCATCCAAATCCTGCAAAGTAGAATATCTCGCACTTGGCGGCACGGCACTTCTTTGTGTCGAAGTGTTTTCCACCTTTGACATATCGATTCCTTTTGCCAAGGCAATTGCCTCAAGTTCTTCCTTAAGCTTATCACTGATTGCTTTCATGTGAACACTATCCCGGTAACAGCCAACACCGGCTCCCAAAATTGCCTGCGGCAGATTGTTACACACATTTAACCGGTATTTACTCCACACCTCTTCGCGAATATATTTAGTCGAACGAAAATGGATTTCTGTTTTTCCAAAAAGTTCTTCTATCGCCTGCACGCGTTCGCTGTCAAACGGAGCGTCCAATTCTCCAAAAATAATTCCTATCGTTGTTTCCGGAGCAAAATAAAAGCCCTTTTCCTCTTTGTGAGAAGCTATTTTAATTACAGAATATAAAAGATGGGAAGTTCCCACTTCCTTTGCAATAATTTCCTCGCTGTCGACACCATTCATTAAACTCATGACAACCGTGTTTTCTCCTACTGCCTCTTTGATAGAAGGCAGGGCAGGTAAAAGTGCATTGTATTTGAGTGCAACCACTAATAAGTCTGCTTTCTTTGCTTCTTTTGGTGTCCACACCTGTGGGTGATATACTTTGTCATTAATCAGACACCCTTCATTTTTGATTCGTTCTGCTCTTTCTCCTTCAGCAATAACTCCAAGTTCTACATCATCCAGAGAAGAAATCCCCCAGATAACATAGGAACCAACTGCCCCTGCTCCTAAAACGGCTACGGAATGTATCATTTTATTTCCCTCTTTTCCTCGTATTTTATGCTTATAACGATAACTGTTTTTTCATCCAGCAGTGTGGACAGCCTTCGTCCTCATCTTCAACTCCATATCCACAAAAACCAAGTTTTTCATAAAATGCTCTAACCCGGCACTGTGCATGCAGAGAAATTGATTTACCGCCTTTTTCCCGGACAACCTCTTCTGCTTTTTGTATCATATGAGATCCAAGATTCATACCACGGCACTCTGAAATTACTGCCAGCCTTCCCAATATAAATTCGCCTGGTTTACTGCCTTCATAAATCCGGCAGGTCGCAACCGGTTTTTGTAAATGTTCATCAAACATCACAAGGTGAATCGCTTTCTCATCAATTTCATCAAATTCTTTTTCAAATCCCTGCTCTTTCACAAATACATTTTCCCGGATTTCTACCGCCTCATCCGGCAAAGAATCATACACACAAATCGACACAGCAAATCTCCTTCTTTCGTAACTTTCGTTTTTCAGTCAGAAAATATTATACCACAAAAGTTTTACCGATACGATAGGAAATTACTGTGCCAATTCATACATTTCTATGCAGTTTTTCGTATTCTGCCTCTACAGTGCCCAGTCCGCAGCAAGATTCTGCGTCTTGACCATATTGGCGTAAATGCCATCTTTTTCGTCCAGTTCGGATGACGTTCCACTCTCTGCTACCACACCATCTTTTAACACTACAATTTTATCCGCATTTGCAACGGTTCTCATACGGTGAGCAATAATCATGACCGTCTTGTCTTTAATTAACCGTGACAAAGATTCCTGAATCATCGTCTCATTATCCACATCCAGCGAAGCCGTTGCCTCATCTAAAAGAATAATCGGTGCATCCTTCAAAAAGGCTCTGGCAATCGAAATTCTCTGTCTCTCTCCGCCGGAAAGTTCGGAGCCGTTTTCTCCGATTACCGTATTCCAGCCGTCGGAAAGTTTTTCTGCAAACTCATCGCAATGGGCAAGTTTTGCCGCTGCAATCAAAATAGCAAATACGGCATTGATTGATACCGTGTATACCGTCATTGGAATACGCAAATCATTTGTGTAACCAATTGTCCATTTTTCGTAATTTTTAATTGCCTCACGGAACCTTTTGAATGAATAGACGGACTGACCAAATGTCTTTACGACTGGGATACCACGAACGTATTCTACGGCTTCACTTGACATTTCTTCGAGTGCATTCTGGTATTCTGCCATTTTCTTTTTCATATTTTCGCCCATCATGCTTCCCATCACAAGAAAAGCTACCCCAACCGGAATCAGGCACAAGAATCCAGGATGCAATGGTAAGATATTTATACTTTCCAGCATAAACAAATAACCGCTGCATCGTACTTTGCTTTGTTTCTTTCTGCTTTGCCATCTAAGAAAGCCTCCTTCGAATACTATTCGCGATATATAACTTGCGTAAGTTGTAACTAACCCATAATCTAAAAGAACGGCTGCCCATCGTCAGCCATTCTTTGTGTTTGTCAATCGTAGCCAAAATTATATAACACTGTTATGAGTATAGGCTTGCATCTTTCTTTTGTCAATGCCTTACCACTTATTGCGACATTTTATCATTTCATCTGTGTGATCGCCTGAGACAGCCGTTTTAATCCGTCCCTCATCCGCTCTCTCGGACAAGCTAAGTTCATGCGGAAAAAGTGTTTTCCATCCCCGCCAAAGACATTGCCATCGGATAAATATAACCCGGTTTTCTCACGAATCTTTTTGACAAGTTTTTCTGCATCCTCCGATACCTTTTCGCAGTTTACCCACAAAAGATAAGTTGCATCGGATGGAATTACCGTTAATTCTTTGATATTTTCTTCGATATAAGAGGCTGCTACGCGCTTATTTTCCGAAATATACGCACACAGTTCATCAAGCCACGCTTCCCCTTTTGTAAATGCTGCTACTGCCACATCGATGGCAAATGCATTTGGCTCCGCCACCTCATCGGTATTTAATCCACGCCATACTTTGTGGCGAATCACCGCATTTGGAATCGAAACTGCCGCCGTCTGCAAACCGGCAATATTAAACGCTTTCGTCGGCGCAATGCACGTAACGCTGTTGTCACGGCACGCCTCAGAAACAGAAGCAAATGGAACATATTCACACCCGGGCTCCGTCAAATCACAATGAATTTCATCGGACACAACAATCACATGATGTTTTTGACACAACTCGCCGACTCTTGACAACGTCGCACGGTCCCATATCTTTCCACCCGGATTATGAGGGTTACAGAGAATCATAAGGGTTGTCTGAGGGTCAGCCAGTTTTTTCTCCAAATCTTCAAAATCCATCCGGTAATTCCCATCTTCCAGCACAAGCGGACTTTCCAATACCTGACGTCCGTTGTTGAGAATTGAATTAAAAAAGATGTTATACACCGGTGTCTGAATCAGCACTTTCTCTGCCGGCGTCGTAAGCTTCCTGACAATGGAAGAAATGGCAGGAACCACACCGGTACAGAAAACAAGCCAATCCTTTTCCATTTCAAAATGATGTCTTTTTTTCCACCAGCCAACATATGCCTCATACCATTGTTCCGGAATCACGGTATAACCAAAAATCCCATGATTCAAGCGTTTTTTCATTGCTTCCAGAACACACGGTGCGGTCGCAAAATCCATGTCCGCCACCCACATCGGCAATTCATTTTCCTCCACATCCCACTTCAGTGATGCGGTGTTTCTACGGTCAATCATTTCATCAAAATTGCTTGCCATGAAAATTTCCCTCCTTATACTGTCTCCTCACAAATTATCTTTGTCTTCGACGGGTCTATTTTATCTTTTTCCAAAATGAGTTTTCCTATGCTTTTTGCGCGAATCTCACCACTTGTCGGGTTCAATACACTTTCAATTTTGTTGGTAATCTGTGCATCCACCGTCGAATACTCAAATGCCAGCGTCGTATTAATTAATTTACAGTCTTTCATCACCAAATGATCAATGTAACACATCCCCTGAAGGCTCTCAATCGTACAGCCAATCAGTGTCAGATTTTTTGCATTCCATCCCAGATATTCACCCGAAATAAAGGAATCATAAACGGTTACATTTTCACTATTCCAAAATGCGTCCTTAGACAACAATTTAGAATTTTTAATTTCCACATTTTTCACGCCATCAAACGAATAATTTCCGTAAAGTGTCAGGCCGTCAATCTTCATGTCTTTGCTGTTCATGGCAAAATAATCGCCTTTTGCCATCACTTCATCCAAAACGACATCCTGACAGTTCCACAATGTTTCCTCTGCATTTGGAATAGACACACGGGAAAGTGTTAAATCCTCACATCGGCGGAAATTTTTAGGTGCCTCAATCGCACAATCTTCAACAATCATATGGTTCGTATACCACACACCGGCACGCGCCATGTCAAACCACGTGCAGTCTTTTACAGAAATGGAGTCCGAATACCACAGCGGATATTTCCACTTAAACATACTGTTTCTTAATTCAATGTTATGACTTTCTTTTAATGGAGATTCTCCATCGTCAAATATCGTATCATATATTTTCAAATCCGCACCTTGAAATAAGGCACGCTCACCAGTCAAAAACTGTTGTCTGATTTCTTTCATCACAAATACCTCCTGTATCCGGGCTAAAAACAATTGGTAGCACCAATAACATACTATTTCCTATTATAGTTTTTTGCTTTAAAATGTCAAATGGTTGTTGGGGGCTTTTTAGAATCTGTAAATTATTAAGAAAAGATTGTGTTTCGTGGGTGCTCCCGCTAAACAAACGCGTAGGGGTATCGGCATGTAAACGACACATGCCTGATACCCACGTGTTTGTACCCACTCTCCACAAATCTTTTCTTTATAATTTACCAGAACTCTAAAAAGACCGACAATTACTGCCTGACACTAGAGTAGTTTTGGAAGTTTTCGAAACTTTTCCGATAAGCTGCGAAAACTTGAAACAATTAGAAGCATTCCCACCAAATCAGCGAGTCCCCACCCGATTGGTATCGCCGCCCAGATTCCTATCACACCGGTTTGGAAAAGGCCGGTGAGTGCATAGGCAAGAATTACTCTCGTTCCCAGTGAGATTATGGTAAGGACCACCGAAATAACCGGCTTGTCCACCGCGCGGTAATATCCATAGAGTAAAAACAAAATACCGATTCCAACATAGAAAGCCCCTTCTACCCTCAGATATTCGGCGCCGGCAGCTGATACGGCACTGCTCTCGTTTGTAAAAAATCCCATCAGCGAGTCGGCAAATCCAAAGACAACCGCGCTGATTACAAGGCAGAAAATCAATACGCTGACGAGTGCCAGCAGAAATCCTTTGCGGATGCGGACATACTTCTTTGCCCCGTAATTCTGTGCCACAAAAAAGGAAAAGGCATTTCCAAAATCCTGCACCGGCATATACGCAATCGTGTCAATTTTGACCGCGACAGAAAACGCTGCCATAATCGTTGTGCCAAAGGAGTTGACTAATCCCTGTATCATCAAGATGCCAAAGTTCATAACGGACTGCTGCAAACACGTAAATCCGGACAAAGAAAGAATCTGCCGGAAGTTCTTTTTCTCCCATGTAAAATCTTTTTTCGCAGGGCACAAATCGGAATACCGGAAAAGAAAATAAAGCATAAGACCGATACCAGCTGTGTACTGGGAGATAACGGTTGCCACGGCAGCACCCGCAATGCCAAATGAGAATGTCACAACAAATAAAAGGTCAAGTCCGATATTAAGTGCGACGGAAATTCCAAGGAAAACAAGTGGCAGCACTGAGTTTCCGATACTTCTGAGCACACTTGCAAAATAGTTATACAAAAATGTAGCAAAAAATCCGGCAAATACATATATGAGATACGTTACCATATCCTCTACCGTTTCCGCCGGCACCTGCAAAAGATAAGTAAGTGGTCTTACAAATCCATACAACAATATTGTCAAAACGATCGAAAGACCGCCAATTGCCGCCAGTGCCCTTTTGCCAAGATAACGTCCGACCACCCATGTATCAACCAGGTTATAAAGCTGCTGCAGTACATTACCAAGCATGAGAGGAAGTGCAAAAAGCCAGAGACTCTTTACAATTGCTCCCTTCGTTAAATCTCGTCCCTGTCTCATCCTGTGTTCTCCTTACATCCATTCTCCTTACATTCGCTTCTCAATCAAATCATAATGAAAATCAATTGCAGCATTAAAAGCCTTCTCATCCTCTTTTATGAGAGCTTCATAAATCCGCGTGTGGCTCGCTAACAGACAATCTTTGCTGTCATATTCAACGCATTCCGTATACACAATGCTGACAGCCTGCATAATCGTAATCAGCAAATTATTTTTCGTAGCAAAAACAAGCGTGTCATGAAATTCCTTATCCTGTTTTGCCAGTGGCTCCCCGGTTAATTCAGCCATTGTACGTAATAAATCCGAAAGTTTTTGTTTGATTTTTTCATCAATACCATTTTCCAAAAGAAGCTTACCTGCCATTTTCTCCATAGCGCGGCGGAACTCGCAGATTTCACTTTTCGTTACCCCATTTAAAAGAAGAAGCATTTGAATCATGCTGCCAAAAGACTGTCCGATATTCTCCGCAACATAATTACCGGAGCCCTGCTTCCTTTCAACAACACCCATGCCATGCAGAACACAGATGGCTTCTCTGGCAGAATTTCTTCCAATTCCTAACTGCTCTGCAATCTTTCGCTCCGTCGGCAATTTACTTCCCCAAGTCAAAGTACCATCTTTTACCAAATCGTAAAAATACGAAAGTACCTTTTGATATTCCTGACACCCGGTTTGTTTCATAACCTTTTCCTTTCCTATGTAAATGAGATCTCTTAAATAAATTTCATAAATAACGGTGAAAATGCTACGGTCAAAATTCCCGTAACCGCAATTGCAAGACTGCTCATTGCCCCCTCGATTTCACCAAGTTCCATTGCTTTGGCTGTTCCAATTGCATGGGAAGAAGAGCCAAATGCAAGTCCTTTCGCAATCGGGTGGGTGATACGGAACAACTTGCAGACAAGCTCACCAAACATATTGCCAACCACGCCGGTAACAACAATCACAGCTACCGTAATGGTAACATAACCGCCTAACTCTTCAGAAAGCCCCATGCCAATTGCCGTCGTAATCGACTTTGGCAAAAGCGTCACATATTCCGTGTGTGACAGACTCATAAGTTTTGCTAACATAAAAACTGTCACACCGCTTGTAAGTGTACCCGCTAAAATTCCAAACATAACTGCTTTCCAATTCTTTTTAAGAAGCTGCCACTGCTCATACAAAGGAATCGCAAGACATACCGTAGCCGGAGTCAGAAACCAGCTCAAATAAGAAGCCCCTGCATTGTACACATCATAATCAATATCTGCGGTCACTAATACAACAATCGATAAAATTATTGATATTAAAAGTGGATTTAATAGTGCGGTTTTGAATTTCTTTTTCAGAAATGCCCCCGCCATATACGCAAGCAGACTAATGGTAACTCCTGCAAAAAGGGAGTTTTCTAAAAATTCATTCATGGCCTTTCCCCTCATCTTTCTTAATCATCCACTGGGCCGTTCTTCCCGTTGCCACAGCTACCGCAACAAAACTAACAAACGTAATAATCGCCACGGGAATTAAAAGAGGCTTTAACACATTCCACGATACCACCAGACCAACGCCCGCCGGAATAAACATCACCGGCATAATTTCAATCAAAAACTTCCCTGCCTCCTTCACTGAAGACAGTTTAATATGTCCCGTCATCAAACCCACAAATAAAATCACCATACCGTAAATACTTGCCGGAATTGGCAGTGGCAGAACATATTTGACAAGTTCGCCAACAAATGTGATACATAGAATAAGTAAAAACTGCTTTAAATATTTCATAATCCTCTTCCTTAACGTAACATAATAAATTGGTAGTACCAATTTGGCACCACCAACTATTATACAACGGATATCCTTCTTGTCAAGAATTTCTTCTTTTTTCCAGCTCAGCAATATTTTCGTTTACCCTTTTCTTCGAAAGCGGATAGACAAAAAGCAAAATCATCGCCACAATAAAAAGTCCGATTGCAGGTATCAGACATGACATCTGAAAAATCCTGTCAAGAATCACCGCTCGCCTTGCTATCTGCTCTGCTCCCTGCGGATTATGCATAAGCTGTGCCTGATATCCAATCGCCGCTAAAATCGTCCCCACTAGCCCCGACGATAAAGCCTGCCCTAACTTTCTCGCAAACGAATATAAGGAATACACGGTTCCATCCTCGCGCACCTTGTTTTTCACCTCGGCGTCATCAATCACATCTGTTATCATTGCCCAAATAACTGTGTTAAAAAAGCCGATTCCGATATAAGCAAGGACAAAAAAGCCAACGTACACCCATTCATTTTTCGGATATATTACCATACACAAAAACAAAATCACCGCCCCAAACAAACAGGAAAAAGCCGATAATTCCCGTTTTCCGTAACGCACAGACAGCCGTGTGGCAAGCGGTGCACACACACCTAACACCGCTAGACTGGTGAGAAGCGAAAATATTGACTGTGCCTTGGCGCTATTATACACTTCCGGAAATACATAGGCAGAAATTCCCTGCATGCCAAGTAAGGCAAGCAGCAAAAACATCGCCGCCGCAATAATGCCAAGCAATGCCCGGTTTTTCATTAGATTTTTCAACTGGCTTGTGAACTGGATTTTCCCTTCACTCGCCGGCACCTCGACACGCTCTGCCGTGAGTCTTACACACAGCAGATAACACAAAAAGGATAGAGCAGAAAATACACCGGCAATTACCGTCATACGAAATCCCGACAAAACCGTCTGACCTTCCACCGTAACATAAGCAAGCATCGGTGTTCCTGCTCCAATTACGAGCCCGGCAAGAGTTGCTCCGACCGTCCGCCAGGTTGAGAGCTGCGCACGGTCCTTTGCCTCGGCAGAAATTGCCGACGCCATCGAACCATATGGAATATTAACCGCGGTATAAAAAATCGATCCCCACAAAATATACGTGACAACCATCCAGCATACCTTAAACCAATACGGCATACCGGCAAATGCTGACTGGTAAATCAAAAAACTGGAAATCGCAACCGGACCACACATCCGCCTTATCCATGGACGAAATTTTCCGTCCTTCCCCGGTTTACTCCGATCCACAATCTGTCCCATCGTAATGTCCGTGAATGCATCTAAAAAACGAGCAGCCATCATTAACATTCCCACCACACCGGCACCAATTCCCATAACGTCTGTATAAAATTTCAGCATGAAAGCCGATGATAAGATAAAAGTAAAATCATTTCCGAAATCGCCAAACATATACCCGATTTTATCCCGCATACCAAAGGGTCTGACTTGTTTATCCATTTAAATTCTCCTTTTTAATTTCGTTCAATTTCATATTCAGACTTTCTAAAAAGCCCTCCGGTGCCATCGCCCCAAGCATTTCCTTCATACTTTCCAGCTTCATTTTTTTCATCATATCCCACATACCTTCCCCTTTTGCAAGTGTCATGCCGGTAATCAGTTTCATTGCCTTTGTGACAAGTTCCATTGCCTCATCATTTTCACTGATTTCCTCTAACGTACAGCGGATATGATAGCGGTCTTTTGGGTATTTCATTTCCCCCGAAAGATTTAGAGGTCCAACCTCCCGAAACCAGTTTGCAACGCCTTCTTCCCTCTCACCGGCTTCCGGGAATACATAGCTTTCCGGCTCTTTTTCCACCCGTTCAATCGTCACAGCATCCCACACATCTCCTGCCTTCACAAGAATTGCATTTTTGCCTCCACTAAGAGAAATCGGGAAAGATACCACATGACGTTTTACCTCATTTACCGCCATCTCTTCTCCATTCACAAAAAGTGTCACTCTTTCCTGATTTGTATACACACGTATTTGCGTATTCTCCCCGGCGCGGAGCGAATACCGCTTATCACAGATATGAACCATCGGTTCCTGATTCCAGTACGCCTTGTATAGATAAAAACTATCCTTTTTAATTTTTCTGTCCATCGTTACAAGGCCTTTGTTATTTCTTCCCGTCACACCGCCTTCTGAACGTGCTGCACACCCAAAATCAAACATATTCCACACATAAGAGCAGAAAATCCAAGGGCGTCTCTCCAACATATGTGCCATATATTCGTGGTATCCTGCCTGATATGCCTCGCTGTAATCTTTGCATTTTGGATTTCCTCCCTGATAGGTAATGATTCCCTCACAGCCATACTCCGACAACCCGATACAGCGGTTTGGATATTTTTCATGATACTCATCCATCCAAGGTCCATTGTCCTCTGTCTTTCCGCCATACCAGCCAAAATAATGGTTATAACTTTCCACATCGGTAATTTCATGCATCGGACCGTCTTTCGGCGTCATCGTCACATGAGCAATCGTTGTGAGGCGGTATGGATCAATCTTTTTAGCAAGTGCATTTAACTCCCTGTGATTCTCCACAAGTTTCTCAGAAATTCCCCCAATCAAAATTTCATTGGAAATGCCCCAGAAACAAATGCTTGGATGATGGTCATTCTGATAAATAAGTTCCTTTAACTGGGTTATACAGTTCTCATGTGCTAAAGGGTCTTCATTCATCACGCTGATAAAAGGAATTTCCGCCCAAACAACAAATCCTCTTTTATCACACTCATTATAAAACTCCTGTGCGTGCTGGTAATGGGCAAGGCGCACCGTATTTGCCCCGATTTCTTCAATCAGCTCAGCATCCCGGATGTGATCCTCTTTTGTAAGTGCATTTCCCTGATACAATTTATCCTGATGCCGGCTCACGCCGCGCAGCGGCACACAATTTCCATTTATTAGGAAACCGCGCCCGGGATCACAGCAAAAAGTCCTTACACCAAATTTAAGTTCCACTTCATCCAGGCATTCGTTATTGCGCATAATGAGCGCCTTTAACGTATACTGATAACTATTTTTAATATCCCAGCGGTGCGGTTTATAAAGAGGAATGGAAGTATCCGGTGAGTCCGCCGGACGTGCTGCACTTGCCACTTCTTTTCCATCTTCATCAAAAATCTGGTAAATCACCTGATTATCTTTTTCCACCCCGCAAATCTTTGTTCGGATGTGAAGCATAAAATCCTCTTTGTCCCACGAAGCCGGTTCTGTGGCAGCATGGATTCCCAAATCTCCGTAGTGTAACAGTTCAAAATGCGTTTCCGGCACGCAAATCAGATGTGCGCCACGATACAGCCCGCCATAAAAAGTAAAATCAGCCGACTGCGGATAAATGGCATCACATTTTTCATTGCTGCACCAAATCGCTATCGTATTAAATTCTTCGGTACATTTTTCCGTAATATCAGCTCGAAACGCCGAATAGCCCCCCTCATGGCTCACAACAAACTCGCCATTTACAAATACTTTTGCCTGCTGCCCTGCCGCCGGTATCTCCAAAAACAAACGAGAATACTTCACAGACGGCTCCCACTTGTCTAACATTTTTACATACCAGTAACTGCCTCTGTCATATGTTCCATCTCCCTTTTGTCCATCCAGTGCATTCCATGTGTGAGGCAGCGAAACAAGTTCTCCCTCTCCCGGTCTTGCCTCCGAAACATCCACATCTGCGTGGATAAACCACCAATTTTCGTTAAAATCTAAAATCTGACGCATTCATTTACTCCTCCATTGAATCATTCTCTTTTTACTTATACCCAAAAAAAAAGAAACTATCCGTTTATGCCTTCGTTTCGCATAAATTGATAGTTTCTTTTCAATTCAAATTTTAATTAACGCGCCAGCGCATTCATAACCGCTTCTCTCTCGCTGTAATGGTATTTCACACCATTGATTTCCTGATATTCTTCATGACCTTTACCAAGAAGAATAATCATATCGCCGTCCTCGGCATGGTCAACTGCGTAATTCACGGCCTCCTGACGATCTGGAATCACCACATACTCACCATTTGTCTTTGCCAGACCAACCTCAATATCTTTTACTATATCCATTACATCTTCTGTTCTCGGATTATCACTTGTCACAATTGCAAGTTCCGCCAGATTTCCAACGGCCTCTCCCATCTCGTAACGGCGCAGTTTGCTTCGATTGCCGCCACAGCCGAAAATAGCAATAATCCGGTGCGGATTATAACCGCGCAGAGTCTTTAACACACTCTCGGTACTCACACCATTATGTGCAAAATCAATCAATACGGAAAATCCTCTGCCGGTCGGAACATTTTCCACGCGGCCACGCACTTTTACGTGCTCAAGCGCATGCAGAATCACCTCTTCCGGCATTTTCAACAGAGCACCGGTACACGCCGCACACATTCCATTGTAAATATTAAAACGTCCCGGCAGGCCAACAATGATATCTCCGTTCAAAAGACCATTCGCATGGAATTTCATGCACAGATTCCCCTCGTTATTCACATGCTCAATTTCCGTTGCCGTCATATCCGCATCTTTTGTTCCATATGTTTTAATCTCACAGGTCGCATCTTTTATCATGTCTTTCCAGTGCGGGTCATCACGATTTACAATGCCGACGTCGCACATCGTAAACAGACGGCTCTTGCAGTACAAATACTCATTAAAATCTGCATGCTCATTTGGTCCGATGTGATCCGGGGTAATATTGGTAAAAATGCCATAATTAAAATGCATCCCTGCTACACGGTCCATCTTAATTCCCTGTGAGCTGACTTCCATTACCATATACTCGCATCCGGCATCCACCATATCCTTAAAATATCTCTGCAAATCATAGGATTCCGGCGTTGTATGCTCTGTCGGTGTCACCTTACCGGCAATTGCCACACCAATTGTACCGACAATTCCGCATGTTTTCCCGGATTTTTCAATAATATCACGAATCATATATGTGGTTGTCGATTTTCCTTTTGTTCCCGTAATTCCAATCGAAATCATCTTCGATGCCGGATAATCAAAATACGCCTGTGATAAAAGACTCAGCGCTGCTCTGCCATTTGCCACACGAATCACCGTAATACTTTCGTCTATGGACTCAATCTCTTTTTCCACAACAAGCACCGATGCGCCTTTTTTCACAACATCCGGAATGTATTTATGACCATCGACAACCGTTCCTGCAATGGCAACAAACAACATTCCCTCTTTGATTTTTCTGGAATCATATGCGATGTCTGCCACTTCCGTATCAAGGCTTCCCTGTACCAGTTCGTACTCGATGTGCTCCACTAATTTACTTAACTTCATTTCGCCGACCTCCCTTTACTCGATTAATTGATAATGTTTCAATGCCTTCTCAATCCCATCTTCCATCACAGCTGCTGTTACATAATCGACCGACGGAAAAATATCCGGATTGCCGCTTCCCATTGCAATGCTGATGCCTGTAAAATCAAGCATCGGCAAATCATTTGTACTATCACCAATTCCTACCGTATGCGCTCTGTCAATTCCTAAGCGCTTACAAAGGAAATCAATTCCGGTCGCCTTTGAATAACCTTTTGGCACGACCTCATAAAAAGTCGGGTCACGTAAAATAAAATCAAACGTGTTTTCCCATTGTTTCTTAAATGATTTCATGTCACTGCTTTCATCAAACCAGAGTGCCATTTTATCAAAATTCAAATCGGCATCCTCCCAGAACAACTGGCATTTTGCCGAAAATGTCCCATTTTCCTCAAAGATGGATTTCACAACCGGCATCCAGTAATCTCTGCGAAAATATGCCGTCTCCTGACCTTCCAAAACACCATCGATATGATAGCGCGTCAGAGAATCGGCAACTTCTCTCTGCAATTCTTTCGGTAATGTTGCATGAAGCAGCTCTTCTCCATGATAAAATATATTCGTACCACAGCCGCCTACCACACCGTCAAAACCAATTTCCAAAATATCCTTTGGCCAGATGGACTTGCAGCGTCCGGTACAAAGAAACAGTAAATGTCCGTTTTCCTTTGCCTGATGCAGGGCACGCACCGTACTCTCCGGCACGATTCCCTCTTTTTCATCTAACAAAGTTCCATCAATATCGAAAAATAACATGTATTGTTCCATCGTTTATTCTCTCTCATCTATTTCACGGAAATCTACATGACTTCCTACGTATTTGTACGCCGGTCGAATAATTTTACCCTTGTTTACCAGTTCTTCCAGACGATGTGCACTCCATCCGGAAATACGGGCAATCGCAAAAATCGGAGTAAATAATTCTCTCGGAATACCAAGCATAGTATATACAAAACCACTGTAAAAATCAACATTTGCACAAACCGGCTTATAACGCAAATGTGCTTTCATAATCAAATCTTTGGACACTTCTTCCACTGTTTCATACAGATGAAATTCATCCATTTTTCCTTTTGCCTCTGCCAGTTTTTTGGCATAGCGTTTCAAAATCACGGCACGAGGGTCAGACAATGTATAAACCGCATGTCCCATTCCATAAATCAGACCGGATTCATCAAAAGCCTCTCGATTCAGAATTTTATTCAAATATTCTTTAATCTGCTCTTCATTATTCCAGTCCTTGCAGTGTTCTTTAATATCATCAAACATCTGCAGCACTTTTAAGTTGGCGCCACCATGACGCGGTCCCTTCAGCGAAGCAATAGATGCTGAAATCGCAGAGTATGTGTCTGTGCCGGAGGACGTTACCACATGATTAGTAAACGTCGAGTTATTACCGCCGCCATGTTCCGCATGGATGACAAGCGCAATATCTAAAACTTTCGCCTCTAACTCCGTAAATTTACCGTCCTGTCTTACCATCTGCAAAATATTTTCCGCAATTGACAAATCCTTATCCGGCGTACGGATGTATAAATTATCATCAAATCCAAAATGACGGTATGACAAATACGCATACACCGCAATCAACGGAATTTTGCCGATTAACTGTAAAGACTGGCGCAGTACATTTGCCACAGAAATGTCGTCCGGATTCTCATCATACGAATACAGTGTCAGCACACTTTTCTGCAGTGCATTCATAATGTTTGCACTTGGTGCTTTCATAATCACGTCACGGACAAACTGACCGGAAAGCTCCTGAAGACTGGTTAATACCTCTTCAAAATCCTTTAACTGAGTATGTGTCGGCAGTTCGCCAAACATCAGCAAATAGGTTGTCTCCTCGAAAGCGAATCGGCGGTTTTCAAAACTTTTCACAAGGTCCATCACATTATATCCCTGATAATAAAGTTCTCCGTCGCAAGGAATCTTTTTGCCGTTTTTCAAGCGGTATCCACAGACATCTGAAATCTCTGTCAATCCGGTAAGTACTCCTTTACCATTCGAATCGCGAAGTCCCCTCTTCACATCATATTCGTTATACAAATCCTGGTTAATGGCACCGGACACCATACAGTAATTCACCAGATTTTCAAATTTGCCATTTAACTTTTCTCCCAGTTCCATCATTGAGTGATTATCCAAACCAAATCCTCCTTCTTTTGGACTCTTGTCATAGTCGAAAAAAGAGGATAGGACACTTCATTTTCGGACCTATCCTCTTTGACTATGACATTATACTACATGTTAAGCGAAAATGCAAATCATGTTAATGATTTTTCATCACCCGCATTGAGTTCAAAATTGCCAAAACGGATACACCAACATCGGCAAATACGGCTTCCCACATGTTTGCCACACCAATTGCACCAAGCAAAAGTACAACGGCTTTTACGGAAAGGGCAAATACAATGTTCTGCTTTACAATGCGAAGTGTTTTTCTGGAAATCAGTACGGTTGACGCAATCTTTCGAATATCATCATCCATCAAGACGACATCTGCCGCCTCAATTGCTGCATCGGAACCAAGACTTCCCATCGCAATACCAATATCTGCACGGGTCAAAACCGGTGCATCATTGATACCGTCGCCGACAAAGGCAAGACGCTCTCCCTCTTTTTGCGCGGAGAGAAGTTTTTCCACCTCATCCACTTTATCACCGGGGAGAAGTTCAGCATGTACTTCATCCAGTTTCAACTCATCTGCCACATGTTTCGCAGCTTTTTCTCGATCACCGGTCAGCATGACACACTTCTTCACACCAACATTTTTCATCTTATGAATTGCCTCTGCTGCGCCCTCTTTCACCGTGTCGGAAATCACAAGTGCCCCTAAAAAGGTCTGCTCCTGACCCACATAGACAATCGTTCCGGCGCTTTCACACGGCTCATAAGCAATCGACTGTTTTTTCATCAGCTTTTCATTGCCGACATAAGTCATCACACCATCTACGAGAATCTGAACTCCGTGGCCTGCAATTTCAACCGCATCTGACACACGGCTTCTCTCGATTTCTTTTCCATATGCCTCGATAATCGAACCGGCAATCGGATGGTTTGAGTAGCTCTCACCAAGTGCTGCTACTTCCAATAATTTATCTTTGGAAACGCCGGCAGGTTTCATCTCGGTTACTTTAAACTCGCCTTTTGTCAGCGTTCCTGTCTTATCAAATACAATCGTTGTCATTTCTGCAACCGCCTCTAAGAAGTTACTGCCTTTTACCAAAACACCAATCTTAGATGCAGCACCGATACCGCCAAAGAATCCAAGCGGCACCGAAATCACCAGTGCACACGGACAGGAAATAACAAGGAAAATGCACGCCCTCTGAATCCACTCTGCAAAGCCTCCGCCTAAAATAAGCGGTGGAATCACAGCAAGCAAAACAGCTCCAATCGTAACGACCGGCGTATAGTATTTGGCAAAGCGGGTGATAAAATTCTCCACCTTTGCCTTTTTACTGCTTGCATTCTCAACCAGCTCCAAAATTTTGGCAACCGTCGAATCATCAAATTCCTTTGTGGTACGGATTTTCAGCGTTCCGCTGCCATTGACGCAGCCACTGATAATCTCATCGCCCTCTGACGCTCTTCTCGGTACCGACTCACCCGTAAGTGCCGCCGTATCAATTAACGATTCGCCCTCTATAACAACACCATCGAGAGGAATTCTCTCGCCCGGCTTTACAACAATAATCGTACCGACTTCTACATCATCCGGGTCTACTGTCACTAATTTCCCATCTTCTTCTATATTCGCATATTCCGGACAGATGTCCATCATTTCCGTAATGGATTGTCTGGATTTTCCAACCGCATAACCCTGGAACAATTCACCGACCTGGTAAAACAGCATTACAGCAACAGCCTCTAAATACTCGCCAACACCAAATGCACCAAAGGTGGCAACCATCATCAGAAAGTTTTCATCGAAAATCTGTCCATGGGAAATATTTCTCGCAGCCTTAAAAATAATGTCATATCCGACAATCAGGTACGGAACGGCAAATATCAAAAGCTGTGCCCACCACGGCAGTGGCTCTAATACTCCCATATGCTCACAAACAAACAGGATAACAAACAGGACAAGGGAAATGATAATCCGAAGTCTCATTTTTTTCTGTTTTTTTGTCATACACTCATCTCCTACAAAAGAATCTGGCAATCCGGCTCAACTTTTGCACAAACACGGACAACCTCATCCATAATTTCATCAAAACGCGCATCATCGGCATCTACTGTCATCTTCTGTGTCATAAAGCTGACTACTGCATCGTTTACACCATCAATTTTCTTAATTGATTCTTCCATTTTTGCTGCACAGTTTGCACAATCCAAGTCTTGTAATTTAAATTTCTTTTTCATGATTTATTTCCTCCAATTCAATTATGTTATTCCGCAATATGGTCGATTCCCTGCTCGATAATCGTTCGTACATGGTCATCAGCCAGTGAATAAAACACCGATTTGCCCTCGCGGCGGCCTTTTACTAACTTATTCTGTTTTAGAATCTTTAGCTGATGCGAAATTGCTGACTGCGTCATATTCAAGGTTTCCGCTAAATCACAAACACAGACATCCTTCTCAAATAAAACAAACAAAATCCGGATTCTGGTCGAATCGCCAAACACCTTAAACAATTCCGCCAAGTCGTACAATTCATCTTCACTTGGCATTTTATCACTCTCCGTTTCTGTGAATTTACATATGAACAATTATTCATATGTTCATTATATGCAGGATAACATAAAAAGTCAACCCCTATTATCATTTAATTTTAATTTTTATTTTCGCCGTCTTTTTACTGCCGTCACCCGCTGCTGCCTTTACATAAACCGTCTTTTTCTTTCCGGCCTTCTTTGCCTTAAAGACACCTTTTTTTGACAGAGTCGCATATTTTTTATATTTGCTCTTTGTAAATTTATAGGTAATCTTTGCATCACCTGCGCGGTTTTTCGTCACTTTCAGCCACTCACTTAACTTTACTTTTTTACCGGCTTTCACCTTTTTCGACGAATATTTAAACTTCAGTTTTTTTACAACCACTGTCTGGGAACCGCCATTGTCCGGCGTTACGGGATTATCTGAAATCACCGGATTTGCCGGATTATTGGCAGGTGTTGGTTGTGCCTTTTGCGTCGGCGTAGTCACAGGCGCAGCCGTTGGTGTTGGTGTTACCGTTGGTACCTGTGTTGGTGTTGCCGTTGGTGTTGCCGTTGGTGTTGCCGTTGGCACCGGTGTTGGTGTTGCCGTTGGTGTTGCCGTTGGCACCGGTGTTGGTGTTGCCGTTGGTGTTGCCGTTGGCACCGGCGTTGGTGTTGCCGTTGGCACCGGCGTCGGTGTTGCTTTCGTAGAATCCCAAGTATCAGAAAACATCTTAATGCAGAGATTTGCATTGTTTTTTCTGCCGCCAGACCATACAAGTTTGGAAAAATCTTCCCACTCACCATCCGAATACTGAACATAACTTTCGCCCTCATTTGCGCTAACTGCTTCTGTAAGTGCAGAATCGTTATGAGTACATTCATAAGTCTGATAAGAAGTATCTCCACTCTCTTCCAATTTTACAACAACTGCATAACGCTTTCCTTTTGTCATAAATACTTCATCTTTATCTTCTTTTACAAAATCAATGGTATGATATCCTCGCTCTGCAATCGTACCGGACAATGAAGACACTAATTTACCGGACATCGGATTATCCGAATCCGGACTCTCATAAATTGATACTTCATAATTTACATTTGCTTCCTGTGTATAGAAAGAAACTGCCTGCATTTTCTCATCAGCTTTCGCTTCAAATACATTGGCACCACGCAAAAAGCTTTTCGAAAAAGCAAATGGAATTCCACCATCATATTGATAGTTATTGTCGTAATTATCCGCTTTTTCTACATCAAAGAATGCCACTTCTGCCTCTTCATTCTCCTCTGCCTGCAGCATAGCATCCTCATAAGAAATCCAGAAATATCCGCCCATACTGTTGCAGTCGCCCCAGCTGTTGCGAATTAGCCATGCACCGTCTGAAGAAGGACGGCATTTGGAATTAAAATTACTTGCCGAATAATTATCATCCCATCCTACAATCAATACACTGTGATTGGTCGTCTTGCTTGTATCATCACAATAATACGCCGTAAAATTGCTTTTCCCGGTATTTCCATACATCTGATTGTCACTCGATGTCTCCGGCGCATACATAGAGCACTCCGCTGCCCCATACTCCATCAATTTCTGTTTGATTTGGTTGCGGTTCGCTTTCGTCATATAAATGTATTCTACGTTCTGCAAATGATAGGAATCCTTATCATACATCACCTCATCCGGTAAGTCAGCCGTTACGTTACGATTAATTTTGTTCTGTAAATCTTCAAAAGAAGCAACTGATTCATCTACAACTCCCTGCCATCTGGCTAATGTAGCAGTTGCTAAAACGGAATTTCCGCCCCAGCCATACAAATCATTATTCTTCTCTCTTGGCCTGCAAATATCCCCTACCGTCAAACCAAGCGGATCGTCGGCTTTGTTGTATGTCGAATATGCCAGATGATACTCTGATAAATCCGGAGATTCTTCAGAGCCATCCTGTATAATATCTGCTTCAGACGCTCCCATCACAGACATTGTCCAGCACATGCCCGTTTCTCCTTGATCTTTGATATCCGTCAACAGCCCTTCCTCTCTAGCATCAAACGATGACGGAATCGTTGTCTTTGCTGCTTTTTTCTTTCTGCCGGATGACAAATCATCCGAATTTAATAGTTTCCGACGAATTGGAAGATAGCCATACTTTGACGTCTCACCGGCCGAATCCTCGATGGATACTGCGGTCTGCGTTTTCTTACTTTCCTGTGCCAAATCCACCGGTGCACTCATCCCTATTACCAGCGAAAAGCTAAGCACTGCTGCCAATAAATTTCTTCTTTTCATGATATACCTCCATTCGTAAATGATTCATTCATAAATTTTCTTATGTAGTAATCTTACCATATTCATACACCCTTGCAAAGAAAAAAGATTTCCTGTCATAATAAGCATTTTCTCTCCATAAACTATAGCAAAACGATAGCGGAGTAATCTATGAACATCGAACAAGAACGGGAAAAACTGATTCTTTTTACAAAAATCGGTGCCATCGTCCTGACATCCTTTGCTTTGCTCGCAACAAGTTTTTTTGTTTATCCGGAAAACCGTGCCGTTTTCAATGAATCTCTGCTTCATGAAAAAGAACTTCCCATCTACTGCGTAGAAAAGGAAAAACCGCAGATTTCAATCAGCTTTGATGCGGCTTGGGGAAACGACGACACCGCATCACTTCTTGCCACGCTGAAAAAACACAAAGTGAAGGCAACCTTTTTTATGACAGGTGGCTGGATTGAAAAATATCCGGACGATGTAAAAGCAATTGCCGCCGGCGGGCATGACCTTGGAAACCACAGTGAAAACCACAAACAGATGTCACAGCTATCGGCCGCACAATGCAAAGAAGAAATTATGAAACCTCATGAAAAAGTAAAAAAACTAACCGGTAAAGGTATGATTTTGTTCCGCCCTCCTTACGGGGACTATAACGACACTCTTATCCGTGTGTGCCGGGAAAATAAATATTATCCGATTCAGTGGGATGTGGATTCCCTCGACTGGAAAGATTACGATGCTGCTACCATCATACGCCGTGTCACAGAGCACAAACATCTTGGCAACGGTTCAATTATCCTCTGTCACAATGGCGGAAAACACACCGCCGAAGCACTGGATGAACTTTTAACAACCTTGAAGAAAAAAGGATTTCAACTCGTACCAATTTCTGCTTTGATTATGAAAGATAATTACACGATAAATACAGAAGGACGGCAGGTTAAAAGCTAACCCTGCCGTCTCTTTTAATTTCTTTCTATATTTGTCTATCTGGAGCCGCCCGGACCTCCCTGTCCGCCGGGGCCGCCCTGTCCACCGGGACCTCCCCAGCCGCCGGAAGATGAACTTCCGGTTGACATGTTCACACTCGTAAAGGTTACGGAATCTCCCTTTGTCAAGGAACTCAAATCACTTCCGTAATATACGGTATACGTTTTTCCTAGCTGAATTTTCGGCGATGACATAACCACCGACTGGAACTTTTTAGCCGGCTGGGCTGTAAGAACAGTATTCCCGTCACTATCTTTTAGTACAACATAAGTTCCTGCAGATGCCTGCGAAGAAAGTCTTACATTTACAGCAGGCTGGGAAGAACCACTCGTCGGTGCCGCATCCATGCCAACTGCTCCTGCGGCAATTAATGTTCCACCGGAAATTTCACAGACGCAGTCTGAACTGTCACCATAGTCCAGTGCACCATTTCCACTGTTTGTCGGACCATTTACTGTAACCGCTCCTCCTTTGAAGAAAATGTTGCCATTGGAATCAATGCCGTCTCCGTCTGCATCTACCGTAATATCACCATTATTTATAATAATCTGGTATTTCGTAGATGAGGCAGAGTCCCCTTTGTGAAACCAGTCACCCGGCATTCCGGGGCCTGTACTGGTTGTTCCATCTTGCCCACCGGCGGCATTCATTCCATCGTCTCTTGATTTAATTGTAATCTTACCACCATTAATTGTAATGTCGCCACTTTCTAATCCTTCATACGATGTTGTAACATCAATCGTTCCGGCATTGATTACCAGACCACTGTCCGAATGAATGGCGTCGTCTCCGGCTGCCAGATTAAAAGTTCCGCCATCAATTTTTATATATCCATTACAGTGAATGGTATCATCGGCATAAGAATCATTACTATCTCCGGATGCCCGGCTTGCCTGATAGGTAGCCGTTGTATCCGCTGTAATCGTACCTGCTGTTTCCGGCACATAAATAGTAAGCCCTGCCTTGATTCCTTTGTAACTGCTGTCTGTTGCTGCCTGTGCCGCATTTTTTGTCGTCACAGAAAGTTTTTTCGGATTCAGATACAGGGTACGGTAAACGGAAATACCATCTCCATTTTCTGAAACAAGTGTATATTCACCGCCATCTAAATCCATATTGCCAAGTTCGGCAAGTGTCGAATCACCTGCTACATCGGTATCATCCAATGTTGTCTTTAATGCATCACCATCGGAATGAATGGATATTTTCGCACCTTTTATGCCAAGACCTAATTTGGCTGTCACACCATTGTGACCGGCTGCAGCCTCCTCTTTGCCGCTTACATTCAGCGTTACGTCTTTCATCTTCATTACATTCGTACACTTAATACCATTGCCGTTTTCTGAGGTAATGTTCAAAGTTCCGGCTCCGTTGATGGTAAGCGGTGTCTTTTTGCATACAATACCTGCCGTATAAGTAGTCGATGTGTTATCATCTTTATCAATTCCGGTTGCCCCGGTATCCGTAAGCGTCGTAACGGTTTTGTCTGCCACAGTAAGAACCGCTCTCGCCACACTGCTTTTTACGGTAATCAATCCTGTATCCGAAGTAGGCTCGGTGTTATTTGAAGATGTCAGAGATACTTCTTTCAAAATCAAATGTGTTGTTCCCTCGTCGGTGTCATCGGCATAATCAATCTCAATCAATCCATTCACCGTCTGCCCCTCTTCCGTAGTTACCACATAGGTTCCAGACTTAGTAATCGTCAGTTTATTCTTTTTGCTGATTTCGTAATTGTCCATAGAAATCTTTTTGCTTGGTGCTGTCGTAGTCAATTCTATCTGCGTAGCATCCGTTTCCGACACATCCGAATCCGTCTCATCGTACGCCATCCGTACCGGTTCTGTATAATCGGACGCCGAATCATCTCCCGTATACTGACTGTCTCCCGGTGTTGCTATCGGATTTGCTGTTGCCGTCGCTGTCGCCGTTACCACCGGTGTCTGTGTAGCAGTTTTTGGAGTTTGTGTCACAGTCGCCTGTTTTTTCACAATTATGTACTTGTAAGATTTCATTTTTTTCGTCGAAATCTTTTTCAGCTTCTTCGCAGATAATTTCTTTTTCACTGCATAAATACGAAGTGTTTTTGTTTTCTTAAACGTAAATGTTTTCGTCTTTTTTGATTTGATTTTTTTACCGGTTGATAACTTTTTCCCCGTGGTGTAATAAACCGTGTAACCCTTTTTTGCTTTGACCTTCACCGTAACTTTTCCGGTATAAGTTCCTGCCGCCTTCGAAATTGTAAACCCTTTTGTCTTCTTTTTCGCCTGCGTCTCCGGTGCTGTCACAAGACAACTTCCCACCATCGCAAGTGTCAAAACACCCGCAACCCATTTCTTTGCTTTTTGCATACGCATACCTCCATTCTTTTTTCATAATGTTTCCCACGTTTTCCATTATTTTACTTATATTATGTGTCCTGCCTGTGAAAACACTATTATAAAAATATGACCACTGCAATATCTGCACGTTCACAGTATCACAGTGGTCTGTTTTTTTTATGTTACATCAAAGAATCCAATGTCTCGCGAATTGCCTGAATAAACTCAAGGCTGTTCAAAATTACCGGATTTTCACATGTGGAAATAAGAGAAAGACTCTTTGTCATTTTTCCATCTTCCACAGTCTTAATGCAGGCTCTCTCCAGTTTGTCCGCAAAATCCATCAATTCCGGAATCTCATCCAACTCACCGCGCTTTCTGAGTGCGCCTGTCCATGCAAAAATAGTTGCGATGGAATTTGTCGAAGTCTCTTCGCCTTTCAAATGTTTATAATAGTGACGCTGTACCGTTCCGTGTGCAGCCTCATATTCATAAACACCACTCGGTGATACCAAAACAGATGTCATCATGGACAAATCACCATATGCCGTAGCTACCATATCAGACATTACGTCTCCATCGTAGTTTTTACAAGCCCAGATAAAGCCGCCTTCCGAACGAATTACGCGGGCAACCGCATCATCAATAAGCGTGTAGAAATACTCAATGCCAAGTTTCTCAAATTTTTCTTTATATTCCGTATCATAAATTTCCTGGAAAATGTCTTTAAATGTATGGTCGTATTTTTTGGAAATGGTATCTTTGGTAGAGAACCACAAGTCCTGTTTAGTATCCACTGCATAACTAAAGCATGCACGTGCAAAACTGGAAATGGATTTTTCTGTATTGTGAATTCCCTGAATGATTCCCGGACCATCAAAGTTATGAATTACTTCTTTTGTCTGTGTTCCATCCTCAGCGGTAAATACAAGTTCTGCTGTTCCTTTACCCGGAACTTTGATTTCTGTATTTTTATAAACATCACCATACGCATGACGTGCAATCGTAATCGGCTTTGTCCAATTTTTTACATAAGGAATGATTCCCTTAACAAGGATTGGTGCACGAAATACGGTACCATCTAAAATTGCACGAATTGTGCCATTTGGCGATTTCCACATTTCTTTCAAATCATATTCATCCATACGGGCAGCATTCGGTGTAATCGTAGCACATTTTACCGCTACTCCATATTTCTTTGTTGCCTCTGCGGAATCCACTGTCACCTGGTCATTGGTTTTATTCCGGTACTCCAGACCAAGGTCATAATACTCTGTCTTTAAATCAACATATGGCAGCAACAGTTCATCTTTAATCATCTGCCAAAGGATTCTGGTCATTTCATCCCCGTCCATCTCTACAAGTGGGGTTTTCATCTGAATCTTACTCATTTTTCCTCCTAACCAAAACGTTCACATGGACGCTTTCCATAAATTATTGTCGCCTTTTACTATAGCATAGTGGCTACAGATTGTCAAAGAATGGCCCCTCGATTTCTGTCCTGCCATCCTCTACAAGATATGGCATTTCTTCATGCACTTCTACGCCCTCTTGAATCTTCTGTGTGTCCATTTTTATGTATTTAATTCTACCATTTGCAAGAATTTCCCCATCTTTATCCATAATATAAGAATCTGTAATGATAAAATGGCTCGTGTTTTTTACAACTACGCCCCGCCCAATCAATTCTGTCTCATAGGGAACCGGTTTGCGGTATTTGGTATCTAACGATATCGTCACTCCAAACGTTTCTTCCGACAATTCCTTCGCCCACAAAGAACGAAGCCCCATCTCATCAAGCATCGCCGTAATCATGCCGCCATGCACACGTCCCGGATAACTCTGATGCTGTTCTTTGTAGCGAAACACCGTCATCACACTGCCATCTTCCATGTTGTAAAATGGTGCATTCACACCATATTCATTATCCAGCCCGCAAATCATACACATCCGGCTGTTTCTTTGTTTGCTAAGTATCTTCATGTTGTGCTCCTTGTACTTTCAATATTGATTAAAGTTCTTCTTGCCTTCTGTCTATTAGTAGTATAGCACAACGTTTGTAAAACATCTATAAAATTTATGATAGCTTGCCTTATACAACGCTAACTTTACTCAAAGAACAAAAACGTTGCATTGGCTCAAAAACTTTATCTTTCAAAAACAACCCTTTCGCTAAAATCCACTCAAAAAGGTTGCTAATTAGATGTAATTCGTCACAAAAAAGCTCAGTAATATCGTAAAACAACCAAAAAGTGCAACGCTAATGGTAAAAATGATGAAAAAACGTTGTTTGCAGCCGCCGAAGCCCCACGCTATTCGCTCCGCCGAATATCCCACGCTATTCGCTCCGCCTCCGGCTCCGCTCATAGAGGCTGTCGCCTCATACCAAAAGAGATGCGCCATGGCATTTGCAAGCGAGCTTGCATGCCATGGCGCATCTCTTTTGGTGCGTGGCTTGTAGCTAACTAAAGTATACAACTTCCTCTTGTGGGGGAGTGGTTTTTTCGACTTTGTCAGCCCAAAGCATTGGTACTAATGCTTGTTGTTTACGGCTAAATTCCGGTTTTACTTTTACTGTTACCATAACCCAGTCGTTGGTTGCAAATTTATCAGCCTGTGGGTAATGGCAAATGAATCCGATTTTTGCGATGTCATCCGCACAGCAAGTCATGGCCGCGCGGGATGGAACAAAGGCATCTTTCGGGAAGGTTCTATTTCTGTATACCTGTCCCTTAAATACAATCGTTTTTCCCTCGTATTTTTCCGGATGCTCACTAACATCCAGATACCAAAGTCCAAAATCGTCATCTTCTAATACAATTTCTTTTGCGGTGACATCAAACGGTAATTCCTCTTCAATATTACTCTCAACCGAGCCATCCTCTGATTCAAATAAAACCTGGGCACGGCGGTTGATTGCTTTGACATTTCGACGCATGGATGCCTTGTCCATATCGGATGAACAACGGTTAAAAATAACCAAATCCGACTGCTGAAAATGCGACATAATCAACGATTTCATATTATTGATATAAACGGAAAATGTTTCCGCATTGACTGTTGTAAATGTCTGCACAACAATCCAATTTTCCGGAACGGTTTCATTGATTAACTTAACCAAATCCCACATTCCGTTTACTTCAATAACAATTCGTGCCGGCTTATACTGTTTCACAAGTTCCTTACACTTATCTTCCGTCAAATCTTCTTCGTCTTCAATCAAAACCGTGTCCACTTTATTATGACGAAGTAACATTTCATCGACTTCTTTTTCTCCCTCTTCCGTCATCAGATACAAGGTCCGCAAGCCGTCTTCAAAATTTCCTTCTTCCAGTATTTCCTGAAAACATGTTGATTTACCGCTTTCCAAAAAACCGGTAAACAAATAGACCGGAATATCCCGATTTCCAAACATAGTTTCCTCCATTCCTTATCCTAAAAACAATTGCTTAATTTCACTTTCTTTCAACTCTGCTCCAATAACGCAGATTCGTCCGGTATAGTCTGCACTGCCCCGGCGTACTTCGTACTCACCAGGTACTAAATCAAAGTGGAACCATTCACCTTCCGTCGCCGGTACAATTCCCTTCGCGCGAAGAATGTTTCCATAACCATTATCCTCAGCAGACAATTTTTTCAAAATACCGGTCAATTCTTCCTCACTGTATTTGTGCGCACTCTCGATACCCATGCTTGTAAATACATCGTCCGCATGATGGTGATGATGTCCATGCTCGTGGTCATGTCCACAACAGCACTCGCCATCCCCGTGGTGATGATGTTCATGGTGATGGTGGTGTTCATGGTCATGGTCATGATGATGTCCACACTCTGGACATACATCCTCTTCTTCCATCAATTCTAATTCCAGCGAATTACTCTCCTCAATCGCACCAAGAATTTGTTTGCCATCAATCTCATCCCATGGTGTCGTAATAATTGTTGCCCTATCATTTTTCTCGCGAATCAAAGCCAACGCAGCCTCTAACTTTTCATCCGTAATTTTACCGGTCCGGCTTAACACAATTGTCTTTGCACTCTCAACCTGGTTGTTGTAAAATTCACCAAAGTTTTTCATGTACATTTTACACTTCGTTGCGTCTGCCACCGTAACATACCCATTCATCTGCACATCGTCATGGCTCTCCATTACACCGGAAACAGCCTTAATAACATCCGATAATTTACCAACACCGGATGGCTCAATAATAATGCGGTCCGGATGATATTTCTCAAGTACCTCTTCCAATGCGGCACCAAAATCACCAACCAATGAACAGCAAATACATCCGGAATTCATTTCCGTTACATTAATGCCGGCATCTTTCATAAAACCGCCATCAATACCAATCTCACCAAATTCATTTTCAATCAGGACAAGTTTTTCTCCCTGAAATGCTTCCTTTATCAGTTTTTTTATCAATGTTGTCTTACCGGCACCAAGAAAACCGGAAAAAATATCAATTTTTGTCATGGTAATAATAACCTCCTTATTCTTATGTTTCTCTGCTACTAGTATTATACTCGTTTTTCAAAAAGTTACAAGAGGTCACTCTTCCCCTACTCCCGGACATAACAGTTTCTGCTGTTTCGTCAGCCATTCATCCGCCTCTAAAAGCCCCTCGTCCGAAAAATCAAACGTCATCGTCACCGGCTCCTCCTTTGTCTTTTCCAGTATAAACGGTCCTTTCCACGCAGTCGCAAGAAGTTTCTTTTCCTCTTCATTGCCGTCTTTCGAAATCCTGAAATTCATCCCTCGGTAACTGCCTTTAAAAACACTTTTTTTATAATAATCAATGGAATATAATGTAATTCCTTCCATACAAATCCCCCTCTGTAAAATTTCTTTTTCTTATTATATCACAAAAAACTCTTGAAAAATACCAAAAAACATGGTTTACTATAATCGTGTGTCTGTAAATCTTTGACACAAAAAAATTATATGGAGAGATGTTTCATGAAAAAAGTAGTTAAGTTTGGTGGAAGTTCCCTTGCCAGTGCAGAACAGTTTATGAAAGTTGGCGCTATTATTCGTGCAGACGAATCCCGCCGCTATGTAGTCCCTTCCGCACCGGGAAAACGTTTTTCCGATGACACGAAGGTAACGGATATGCTGTATCACTGCTATGAACTGGCAGAACAGAGCAAGGCATTCAACAAACAGTTAAATCAAATCAAAGACCGCTACAACGAAATCATTTATGGTTTGAAACTCGATCTTTCTTTAGATGAAGATTTTGAAATCATTAAAAAACAGTTTGTAGCAAAAGCAGGTTCTATGTACGCTGCTTCCCGTGGCGAATATTTAAACGGAAAAATTATGGCAAAATACCTCGGCTATGAATTTGTCGATGCTGCCAATGTAATCCGATTTAACAAAGACGGGTCTTTTGATTCTGAAACCACCAACGAGCTTCTTGCCACTTATTTAGATAAAATTGAACGCGCTGTCATTCCGGGATTTTACGGTGCCATGAAAAATGGTACAGTCGTTACGTTCTCCCGCGGCGGTTCCGATATCACCGGTTCTTTGGTTGCCAAAGCAATCAATGCCAACTTATACGAGAACTGGACAGACGTTTCCGGCTGCTTAGTTACCGATCCACGTATCGTAAAAAATCCGGAAGTCATTCATACCATTACTTATATGGAATTACGAGAGCTCGCTTACATGGGTGCTTCCGTACTCCACGAAGATGCTATCTTCCCGGTACGAAAAGCCGGTATTCCAATTAACATCCGAAACACAAACCGTCCGGAAGACGATGGAACAATGATTGTAGAAAGCACCTGCCGGATTCCTGCTTATACCATCACCGGTATTGCCGGAAAAAAAGGCTTTGTAGCCGTTAATATTGAAAAAGATATGATGAACTCCGAAATCGGTTTTGGACGCAAAGTCCTCAGCGCTTTTGAAGACAATGGTATCTCTTTTGAGCATATGCCATCCGGTATTGATACCATGACTATTTTTGTTCATCAGGACGAATTTCAGGAAAAAGAGCAGGAAGTCATTGCCGACATCAACCGTTTAGCAAAACCGGATACCATTCATCTGGAATCTGATTTAGCTTTGATTGCTGTCGTAGGACGCGGCATGAAGAGTACACGTGGTACTGCCGGCCGTTTGTTCTCCGCCCTTGCTCACGCACATATCAATGTAAAAATGATTGATCAGGGCTCGAGTGAGTTAAATATTATCATCGGTGTAAATAATGAAGATTTCGAAGATGCAATTCGTGCTATCTATGATATTTTCGTAGTTGCAAGATTATAAGCGTAAACGAAAAGGGGCTGCCCTTTTGGCAGCCCCTTTTATATTCCTGTCATTTTTAAATTTCTACATCAGCACTATAATCCACATTGTCATAATGGAAACCAAACATGTGATAAAAATCTTCCCAGTAACCTTCAATGTCACCAAGCTCGCCAATGTTTTCTGTCGTAACCAAGCCCCAAAGCTTTGTTATTTCATTCTGGACTTTATCTTCCATTTCCCAGTCATCAAGACGAATATAACCTTCTGCATCTGTTTCCTTAGCCGGCAGCTTGTCGATAAACAAGCGGTTCATCTGCTCAATGCATCCCTCATGCAGTCCCTCTTTCTTCATAATCTTATAAAGCAGAGAAATGTAAAGTGGGACAATTGGAATTGCTGCACTGCTCTGTGTAACCAACGCCTTATTTACCGAGATGTAAGCCTTCAATCCTTTCGCCTCAAACTCTTTTGTGAGTTTTTTCGATGTATCAAAAAGATGTTTCTTTGCCTGACCGATACTGCCTTCTTTGTAAATCGCATGAGTCAACTCCGGTCCGATATAAGAATATGCTAATGTAACAGCATTGTCACTCAAAACATCTGCATCCACAAGTGCCTGAATCCATGCTTCCCAGTCTTCACCGCCCATAACTTTGACGGTATTTTCAATCTCTTCTTCGTTGGCAACCGGTACCGTTACATCTTTAATTTCATTATTTCGCAAATCAATGGTTTTGTTTGTCAGTTCTTTTCCCACAGTTTTCAGTACAGATGATACTGTGGTTCCATCCGGCATCGTTCTTCTCGGAGCTGCCATACTGTAAACAACCATATCAACTTTTCCAAAATCCTTGCGAATCGTCTCTATTACCTGATTTTTCATTTCTTCCGAAAAACCGTCACCATTAAATGACTTTGCATAATAACCGTCTTCTTTGGCAAACTCTTCAAATGCCTTTGTGTTATACCAGCCGGCAGTTGCCGTTCTTCTTCCATTGGACTCTCTCTCAAATGCCACGCCAATCGTATCTGCCCCGTAACCATATGTTACTGCAATACGGCTTGCCAAACCATAACCGGTCGAAGAGCCAATCACCAATACCTTCTTCGGTCCTTCCACCATACCTTTTTCTTTACAATAAGCAATCTGTCTTCTTACACTCTCTTTGCAGCCGGCAGGATGTGCTGTCGTGCAGATAAATCCTTTTACTTTTGGTTCTACTATCATCTTATCCTCCAAATTCTTTTGCATCAATCAAAACCACTAAACAACCCGCATCCCCATTCATAAGGGAACACTTTACGCTATAGTATAACATAAAACAAAATCATAAAAAAGTGCAAAATACTTCCCGCCACCACAAATAAGTGGAAAATGGAATGCACATATTTTTTCTTTTTACCAATACCATACAAAATTGCACCAATGGTGTAAGCAACACCGCCGGTAAACAAAAACACGGTTCCGCCGGTACCAAGACACTGTACCGTCGGTTTAATAAAGAAAATAATACACCATCCCATCGCAAGATAACAAATCATCGACAAAATCTGATATTTTTTCAAATCAATTGCCGTCAGAGTTGCCGCGATGAAACAGCACGCCCACACAATACCAAAAATCACAAATGCCTGTACCGGGTACTGTGGTCTCAGTGCCGTCAAAGTGACCGGCGTATAAGTTCCTGCGATTAGAAAATAAATTGTACAGTGATCAATAACCTGAAACACCTTTTTAGGCATTTCCGGTTTCAAACCATGATAAATACTTGACATCGCATAAAGCACAACCATCGTGGAGCCATAAATAGCTGCTCCCACAACACCCCATGCATCTGTGTGTATTACTGCAAAAATCACACAAAGTACCAGTGCCGCAATTGCCAGCGCACCACCGGCAATATGGGAAACCATATTAAAAATTTCTTCTCCTTTTGTATAAGATGGAAGAACACGGTCTTCCAAATGTGTTCTAACTTTTTTCATGCTAAAACCTCCGATGAATTACATTTTTCTCCGAAGCACCATCGTTATGAGTATTCCTGATAAAGAACCGAGAAATACAATAGCAATCGGCAGAAGCGGAGCCGTATCGCCGGTATCCGGTGATGGATTTGTCGCAAGTGTTCCAATCACACTTGTATTCTTCGTGGAATTTGTCTGTCTCGTTGTAAGTGCTGCCGCCGTACGGTAGGCAAGCGCATACGTAGAGAAACGGTCTGTCTTAAACGTAACCGTATTTGTTGCTGAATCCAAATCTTCCAATACGGATACTTTTCCTTTATGGACACGAAGCACAACAAATTCACGCGACGCATTCCGCAAATCCGAAGGAACCGTTACCGTTACAGAAATCGGTTTTGCCAAATTTGTTACCTCTTTCTCTGAACTGCTTCCTACTTTCTTCCACAGTGTAATATCCAAATATTCACCGACTGAATAACCCGACAGATTTGCAATCACAAGTTCCTTATCGTTTTGAGGAACACTGCCGTCAATATTCTTGATTCGCAATTCAATGTTTGCATTACTGCCATCTTCTACCGCCTGCTGTTCTCCATTTGACAGTACAGATGTTTTCAAATCCTGTGTACCTGTTACAAGTGCTGTATTCGGTGCTCCGTCAACCACCTTGACATGCTTTTTCACAATACCGGCAATTGCCTGGGACGGTGAAGCGGTCGGTGTAACTGCATTTCCATCCGTATTATTATCACCTGAATTGCCTGCATTATCCGCATTGGTGTCATCTGATGCCGGGAGCGATGCCGGCTGATTTAATACCACTGTGCAATCTGACATATTACCGGCACAATCGGTTGCAGTAATTACATATACCATCGTTTCCTGTTCTGCTGTCAAAGTAAATGTAACCGTATTATTTTCCATACTCTGCGGTTTACCGTTCACGGTAACATTCGACAGATTCTCATCCGTTACCGTTACCTCACGGCTGTTTGCCTCATATGTGGCATCTTTTTCAATACCTTTAATTTCCGGCATTTTCGTATCTTTCTTATAATTGAATACACTCGGATAATAAATTTCACCCGTAGTCTCATTCATGATATAGAATTTTTCTTCACCGCAGTCTGTATCTTTTGTAAGAGCAATCTCATCCAGTGCTTTTCCTTCTTCTTCTCTCAAAAGTTCGTATCCATCTTTTGGTACAATCCTTAAATCCGAAGTATACCAGCCGGTATCCGAAACACTGCCTTCAATTCGGTACTGACCGTCTTTTCCGGCACTCGCATAGCGGCGGTCAACCAAAAGCAGACCGGACACATACTCAAAGGTATAATTATCTGCCTTGCCGCCTTTTGGTGTAAGCTCTTTTGTCTCTTTCGCTGTCTGTGTAAAATCAACCGTTGGAGCCACATAGCCGGCTGCCGTCTCCGGTGTTTCCACAACACCGTTCTGCGTTACAAATCCGGTTACTTTTACAGAGCCCTTAGCTAACGTTTCATGATAATACAAATCATCGCCCGAATATGTTGCCTTCAAAACCGCTTTGTCAACAGCAAAACCACATGTCGTCTTTGCTTCTTTGCCACCGTTATAAACCAGTGTCACATCCGTTGCATATTTACCATGTGAAAGTCCTTCTTTGGCAGCAATCCAGAATTCATTTCCTGTGTTTTTCACTTCAAAATGTTTGTCATCGCCAAGAATGACTTTCTGTATCGTAGCGTCTGCATTTGCCTTATCCGTATTTTTAAAGGTTATTTTGGTCTGTGGCGTTGATGTGTAACCATAAACCGCATCCGCAATTTTAAGCGTATCTGCCGTAATATCATAAATCGGTTTCGTAATCGTAAACTCACGCTCCGCATTATTACCGGCCGAATCTCTCGCTACCACGGTATAAGTCTTAGAGCCTTTCTGTGGGCAGGCAATCTCCTTCTCCGCCGTCTTCATCCCTTCCGACTCTTCAACAATCGAAAGGGCACTTCCGGATGCCGTAACATCGGTTCCCTCATAGAGTGTTGTCTCATTTAAATTACCGTCTGAAACTTTTAAGGACAAAACTTCCGTGATATATTCTTTTTCATCCACGATACCCTGTTCTTTTCCATTTTCAACCTTATTGATTTCCGGCTGCTTGTTATCAAACACCAAACCATTGGAAGATATATAAGTTGACAAACCGGCATGATTTGTTATTTTTGCATAAATAACCGCACTCTCATATTCCTCCGGTGAAATCGAAAATCCATCCTCATACGTTACCCAGTTTAATTTGGTATCTAAACTCTCTGCTGTTCCTTCCACGGCTTTTTCCGATATACAATACTGAATTGGTTCCAGTCCGCTCTCTTCATCCGTTGCACGGATGGATACCGCTTTGGTCTGATTAAAAAACAGTCCAAAACTTACGGAATTACAAAACTCAGCCCACAGATTGGAGGATACGGTAATACCTTCTCCATTTCTAAAATACGGAGCCGTATTATCTATTTTTATCGTCTCTTTCATCTGCGCAGAAATTTCACCCGTCTGTGTATTCATAACATAAAAACTTTTCTCTACACCGTTTGTCGGCCCAGCCACGGAAATCGACTGTGTCTGGGAAGCGAAAGAATCTGCTGCTTCCGAATCACTAATTTGATAATTCGCCGCCGGGCGGATGGCTACATAATCTGATACATACCAATCGTAGCCTTTTACCTTTTTACCCTCAATCACATAGCCGTCACGAAGTACATGATGTTTCACTTCCAGTTCACCGGCTGCATATGAAAATTCATAGTCGTGTGAAGAACCGCCATCCGGAATCAGCTGCATCGTTTCCATTGCACGTTTATCCGATGTAAATTCCTGACTATTCTGATTTTCATCCATATAATATAATTTCGGTGCCACAAAATCTGCATCTTTTACAAATACATCCTTTGTGTCTCCATTTTTAAAATCCGTCGCTGTGTACTCAATTGTTCCTTTCAAATCCGGCAACGTATGATAACCGACATCTTTCTGACCGGTGTAACGCACTAACATGTTGGCTTTTTTAATCGTTACGCTGCATTTGCAGGTCACCTCGGATTCAGCATCTCCATTATAAGCAATCCGAACCGCTTCGGTATAAGTTCCTGCATGAAGTCCCTGTTTTGGACGTATTTTTGTACCCTCTGCAACTTCAAAATACTCTGCTTCTCCATTTGCACCTTCCAATGTAATGGAATCTGCTGCCACCGGCTGATTGTTTGCTTTATTTATCAAACTTACCGCCTGTGCTTCCACCTCTTCATAACCATAAGTCAGCGCCGAGCTGCCACTGCCAAAATCGAGGTTTTTCGCATCGACATCAAGTACCGGATTTTTCAGTGTCAATGTCGTAACTTTCTGATTACCGGACTTATCCTCTGCTGTAATCTCATAGACAATATCATCATTCGTTTCCGTGGTTCTCTCAATGACAAACGATACACTTCCCTTTGTGATATCATCTTCTGTTTTTGTGAGAACCGTATTGGAACCGTTTTTCACAGTAACCTTTGAAAGATAGTCATCCGTAACTGTAATTTTTTTGCGATCTGCAATATAACTTTTCGTATCCCCTAATTTTTTACTTCCACACAAAATTTCCGGCAGGGTCTTATCCACAGTAATCTGATTTGATGCGGAATAAGTTGTATTTCCCGCCTTATCGATTACACGGGCATAGAAAATACGTTTTCCCTCCTGGCTGAACGTAACCGTGTCCCCTTCTGCAAGAGTAACCCAGGAAGCTGACTTTAACTGGCTTGCCGTCATCGCCTTTGTTGCCAGCACATAAGCACGGCTGTCCACTTTACTCGTCTCATCCTCTGCACTCAGAGAAAATACAACTTCATGATTAAAGCAATCCTCGCCAAGTTCATGATCGGCATCCGAATACTGTTTTCCTTCATAAGTTATCGTTGCTGTCGGTTTGGTCTTATCAATATTAATCTGTCCATCCCGCTTTTCTGCCACCGTTATTGCACCGGTGATTCCTTTATTATTTTTATTTTTTAAATAAACGTTAAGTGGTCCCTGATTCGTACCATCGGATGAACAAATGATGGAATCTTTAAAATCGCTCTCATCCGTTGAAATCAAATAGCCGCTCATCGGTACAATCTTTACATCTGAAGTATACCACTGTTTTCCATCGACAAGTTTTCCTTTTGTACCACTGACTGTGTACGGTTTCGTTGGTGTCGGATAACGCTTAATGGTAATTGTTTTATTCAAATCAATTGTTTTTGCCTTATAGTTACTACCCTTGCTGACATGCAGATAAATCGCATAAGGATCATCACTGTCTGCTTTCGGACGGTTTTCTGTCGTGCCATCTTTCACAACAATGTAAGCACTTCCCATTCCCTCTTTCGAAGACACAATAGTTGGATTAATGATTTCTCCGGTATAATAGTATTCCTCTTTAATCGTACTGATATCAAAATCAGAAAGCTGCGGCTCACCCTTCTGAATTGTCACAACTACATCATCGCTGCGTACTTCTTCAGAATCTAAATCATACTGGTTATTGTCAACACTTTTCACCATACAGTAGAAATAATAATCACCGGCTCCGGTATCTTTCGGAATGGAATACGTTGTTGTCTTTGCTCCATTTCCAACCAGCGCCTCACCGGTACCGTTTGCCGTTTTGCTTACATACCACTGGCACTCATAACCGGCTCCTGCCGGCGGTGTTACTTCTACTTTTACTTTGATGGTTGAATCCATCGGATATGTATACGGCCCTACCGGCTGCTCTACCACCTGGCAGGTCGGTTTTTCTAACTGAACCGGTGCCGCTTCCCTCTTTTTCTTAATTGCCTTCTTTTCCTCTTTTGGCAGATTATCGGATTCATCCTGTTTGGCTGCTGACTGATATTGCGGTTCCTCAGTTGCCTGTGGCTCATCCGTCGCCTTTTCCTCGTCTTTTTTCTCTTCTTCCGGTTTTGTCGTTTCTTCTGCCGATTCTGTCTCCTCACTGTCCTGCTTTTCTTCCGGTTCTTCAGTCACAACCGGCTCCACCGTCACATCTGGTGTCATCGTCGGCTCAAGTTCCTCCTCTGACACAGTCTCGGTCTGGCTCTCACCCGTCATCTCATCCGCCAGTGATGGCAGGACAAGAACAGCTCCTACAACGGCAACCAGACAGATGGCACCGGTCACAAGAGATTTCCATTTATTCTCCTTTATAAATAGATTTCTTATCGCATGATAAATTGTCAAAAAGGCAATGACTACAATCATTACCGGGTAGGTAAGTGGTTTACACTTCTTTCCAATCTTAATTAAAAAATCCAAAATCCTTTTCTTCATAAAAAATCCCTCCATGGGTATAATATCCGCACATTAATGCAGTATTATTATACACCTAATGGAGGGTATTTTGCAAGATAGTAATTCGTTTAGTCCATGATATCGACGTCTTCACCTCGAAGAATTTTATTAATATTTCTTACGGCACACATTTTTCCGCACATCGTACATGTATCTTCTTTTTCCGGTTTGCTTTCTGCACGGTAACGGCGTGCTTTTTCCGGGTCAATGGCAAGTTCAAACTGCTTTTCCCAATCAAGATTGCGACGTGCTTCGCTCATTTCAAAATCCCAGTCTTTTGCACCCGGCAGTCCTTTTGCCACGTCCGCAGCATGGGCTGCAATGCGGGAAGCAATAATTCCTTCTTTAACATCTTCAAGTGTAGGGAGACGCAAGTGCTCTGCCGGTGTTACATAGCAAAGGAATGATGCACCATAAGTCGCAGCAATTGCTCCACCAATCGCACTGGTAATATGATCATAACCCGGTGCAACATCGGTCACCAAAGGTCCTAATACGTAAAATGGCGCTCCCTTACATACCGTCTGCTGAATTTCCATGTTTGCACGAATCTGATTCAGTGGCATATGACCCGGTCCCTCAACCATAACCTGTACATTGTGATTCCATGCACGCTGTGTCAGTTCACCAAGTGCAACCAATTCGGAAATCTGCGAAATGTCTCCGGCATCTTCAATACTTCCCGGACGGCAGGCATCTCCTAAACTGATTGTCACATCATACTCTTCGCAGATATCCAAAAGTTCATCATATCTCTCATAAAATGGATTTTCATTTCCGGTTAATTCCATCCATGCAAAAATAATGGAACCGCCGCGGGATACAATATTGGTGTGACGCAGATTCTGTTTAAAACGGTCTGCTGTGGCACGGTTAATTCCACAGTGAATGGTCATAAAATCAACACCGTCTTTGGCGTGCATTTTTACGACTTCCATCCACTCATCGGAAGTAATGTCTTTTAATGCTTTGTTATAGTAAACAACGGCATCATAAATCGGCACGGTACCAATAACAGCCGGACATTCACTTGTCAATTTACGGCGGAATTTCTGTGTATCACCAAATGAACTCAAGTCCATAATTGCCTCAGCACCCATATCGACAGCCGCCTGTACTTTCTTCATTTCCACATCCAAATCAAGACAATCCTTACTCGTTCCAAGATTAACATTGATTTTTGTTTTCAAACGGGAACCGATTCCATAAGCTTTTAAGCATTTGTGATTTTTATTGGCAGGAATCGCAACCTGTCCTTTTGCAACTAACTCGCGGAGTTCTTCCACATCGAAATTTTCATAAGCGCTGACCCGCTCCATCTCCGGTGTGATAATTCCTTTTCTCGCTGCATCCATCTGTGTCGTATAATTACTCATTCTTATCCTCCATTCAAAAAAAGAAGACCACAAATGTGGTCCTCCATAGATTCTTCCTCCGTTGGCATTACCCACATCAGGTTTCGGGTCGAAGGTGTCACCTTCCTCTCAGCCTGTCTGCAAGCTCCCCGGATTTATTGACATACCGCTATTATAGCTCATGTTGCTCCTCTTGTAAACAAGATTCTTCCAAAAGATGAAAGAGAGCAATCTTATAAATCAAAACAATGCGGATGTCACGGTCACAGTACCGGTTTTTCACAAATTCACACGTCTTATACAAAAAAATAAGTCCGGCGGTCACTGCTGTTATGGCAAACACCACCGCAGGAAGCTGTAAAAAAACAAGCGTAAGCACCGTAACTGCAAAACCAGTCACAATATAGATAAAGTTGCGGCTGATTCCAATTGACTGCTGCACGGTGTCCAAAAGTCCTTTTAACGCCAAATCCAGTTCTTCTTCCGACGAATGACTCAATTTCTCATAAATATCGCAAAACACGTCCATACTTTGTTTTCTCTTTAATTTATCGGCATAGCACGCATACCGTTCTTTTCCAAATTCTCTTTGAATCAATTTTCCCAATACACTTTTCACCATTCACTCTCCTTTAGTAAAATCAAAGCTGCCTTTTTATCCTATAGTATTCAACCATATCTTGTTTCGTTATTCCCACAAAAAAGAATTACCGTAAATTTCCCATGTTAACAAAACGTTTACATTTTCGCAAAACTATCCTAACATCTAACCCCTATACTAACGATTGTAACATGAATTTGCTTACAAGATTCTTTTTTTCATAAATTGTTTTGGTGTTTTTAAACCAAACTTTCTCCTCTTTTTAATGCAGAAAGGAAGATGGTTCCCCGCCATCTTCCTTTTTGTTATGCAAACCGACAAACACCATCACTTATCAGATTAGAAAGCTTAGCATTTGTCGGTCGTAAGTATTTCCTAACTAAAAGAAAAATTTATACATTGTTTCGGATTCAAAGGTTTCGCCTGCCTTAATCACGCATGGCGTAAAGGACTTAACATTGATGGAGTTCGGGAAAAACTGCGTTTCAAAGCAGATACCGGTTCTCTTTGTATAAGTTTGTCCATCTTTTCCTTTCTCATTCTCAATAAAGTTTCCGGAATAAAGCTGCATGCCCGGAAGGTCTGTATACACTTCCATTGTTCTGCCACTTTCCTTTTCTGTCACTTCTGCTACTTTTGCAAAAGTTCCTTCCGGCTTATCCAAAACATAGTTGTGGTCATAACCACCTGCCAAAACAATCGGTGGATAATCGGAATCAATATCGTCACCTACACATCTTGGCTTTCTGAAATCCATTGGTGTGCCGGTCACATCTACAATTGTTCCGTCCGGAATCAAATCGTCACTTGTCGACGTAAAGCCGTTTGCTTTTATCGTCACAATGTGGTCCGTAATTTGTCCGCCCTTGTGTCCTTTTAAGTTAAAGTAACTATGATTTGTCAAATTGCAAAGTGTGTTTTTGTCTGATTTTGTCACATAATGCAATTTTAATTCATTGTCATCTGTCAACGTATAGGTCAGACTCACATCAAGATTTCCCGGATATCCCTGCTCTCCATCCGGACTTACACGGGTAAATGTGACACTGTTGTCACCAACTGCTGCCTGGTACATAACCTGATGATAGCCCGGTGTGCCGCCATGCAGATTATTCTTTCCATCATTTTTCTCAAGCTCATACGTTACACCGTCTAACTCAAATTTGGCATCGCCGATGCGGTTTCCATGACGTCCGATGAACGCGCCGAAAAAGCATCCATTCACTTCATAACCGGCAACGTTATCAAATCCAAGAACAATATCTTCCACATTGCCGTTTTTATCCGGTACCATCAAAGACACTAAGTTTGCACCATAATCAATGACGCTTACCGATACGTTATTGTTGTTTGTGATGGTGTAAAGAGTTACCTCTTCCCCATTCTTGGTTGTTCCAAAACTTTTTTGTGCTACACTCATTCTGCCTGTTCCTCCTTTTCTTCAACCATAATACCTAATTCATCTAACTGCTTTGCATCCACCGGACTTGGTGCATTTGTCATCAGACAAGAAGCATCTTTTACTTTCGGGAATGCAATTACTTCACGAATACTGTCTTCCTTTGCCATCAGCATAACCAGACGATCCAGACCATAGGCCAGTCCTGCATGAGGCGGAACGCCGTATTTGAAGGCATCTAACAAAAATCCAAACTGCTCATACGCATCTTCTTTGGAGAAGTTTAATGCTTCAAACATCTTCTCCTGAATATCGTTCTGGTGGATTCGGATGGAACCTCCACCGATTTCCGTACCATTCAATACAATATCATAAGCCTGTGCACGAACACGTCCCGGATCACTTTCCAGATATGGAATATCCTCTTCCATCGGCATTGTAAACGGATGGTGCATTGCCTGGAAACGGCCCAATTCCTCATTAAACTCAAGAAGTGGGAACTCCGTTACCCAGAGGAACTTAAATTCATTTTTATCAAGCAAATCCATCTGTTTCGCAAGCTCCAGACGAAGGTTTCCAAGCACATCCCAGACAACTTTATTTTTATCCGCTGCAAACAACAGCAAATCGCCCGGCTCACCAGCCATTGCTTCTACTAAGTTTTTCAATTCCTCTTCTGTCATAAATTTTGCAAAAGAAGATTTATAGCTGCCATCCTCATTGATACACAGATAAGCAAGTCCTTTGGCACCAAAATCCTTTGCAAAGTCAACTAATTTATCAATCTTCTTACGTGGCATAGCGCCCTGTCCCTTCGCATTAATACCACGCACGGAACCGCCATTTTCAATGGCTCCGGTAAATACGCCAAAACCACAATTTTTAACAACTTCTGTCACATCATTAAGTTCCATGCCAAAGCGGGTATCCGGCTTATCCGACCCAAAACGGTCCATTGCTTCCTGCCAGGTCATACGTGGAATTGGGAGTGGAACATCCACATCAATCAAAGCAAACATTTTCTGCAGTAATCTCTCATTGACATCTAAAACATCGTCCACATCAACAAATGATAATTCCATATCAATCTGTGTGAACTCCGGCTGTCTGTCTGCACGCAAATCCTCATCGCGGAAACATTTTGCAATCTGGAAATAACGGTCATAACCGGAACACATAAGGAGCTGTTTTAACACCTGCGGACTCTGCGGCAGTGCATAAAAACTGCCCGGATGCACACGGCTTGGCACAAGATAATCACGTGCTCCCTCCGGTGTACTCTTAATCAGAATCGGTGTTTCAATCTCCAAAAATCCTTCATCTGCCAAAAACTGGCGTGCAACCATAGCGACTTTACTGCGCAAAATTAGATTACGCTGCAAATCCGGGCGACGCAAATCAAGATAACGATATTTCAAACGAAGTTCGTCTTTTGTTTTTGAATTCTCCTCAATTGGGAATGGTGGTGTTTCCGATTCGGAAAGAATCCGGATGTCGGTGGCAACCACTTCAATCTCACCGGTTTTCAAATTCTCATTGATCGCACCGGAACGCTTTGTAACAGTTCCTGTAACAGCCACAACAAACTCACTTCTTAATTTTGCTGCTTTTTCAAACCCTTCTTTTCCAACATTGCTTTCTTCGAAAATAAGCTGGATAATACCGGAACGGTCTCTTAAATCCACAAAGACAATTCCACCTTTGTTACGACTTTTCTGAACCCATCCCATCACGGTAACGGTTTGAGAAATATTTTCTGTTGTTAATTCCGCGCATCGGCATGTGCGCTTTAATCCTGTCATTGACTCTGCCATAATAACCTCCATAGATAACCCGATTGTATCGGTTTGTTTTGCTAATTAATCTGCGTAAATCATTTCAATCTCTTCATAGCCATCTGCCATGAGCTGTTCCTTCTGGAATTTTTTGTTCTTTTTCATAATATTAATAGCAACAATAATTCCTTTTTCTCTTTCGGCTTTTGCCTTTTCGATTACTTCTGCGATTACATCCGCAGATGCTTTTTTATCAATCAAATAGGCTTTTTTCTGAGCTGCCGACGGCACTTTGTAATCACGCTCTAAAAGCAGCATAACAATACGCTCAAATCCAATGGAAAATCCACATGCACATGTGTTATTTCCGGTGAACTTTCCAATCATTTCATCGTAACGTCCGCCGCCACCGACAGAACCGCCAAACTCATCCATCGCAATTTCAAAAATTGGTCCGGTATAATAACTCATACCACGGACAAGTGTCGGGTCAAAAACAATTTTAAAATTTGCTGTTTTAACTTTTTCTACTGTAGAAATAATAGTCTCCAAATCTTCGGCAGATCCCTCTTCCAAAAACTCGCCAAGCGTATCTTTCATATAGCGTACGCCCTCAATATCACTTGTTACTGTCTCAAATAAAGTCTTACATTTTTCTACGGATTCACCGGCATAACCGGCCTCTAAAAGTTCTGCCACAACGCCGTCCATGCCAATCTTGTCCATCTTATCAAGAATGATAAACACCTCGTCGTATTCTTCTTCCGGGAATCCGCAGAAAGCAGCCATTCCTTTTAAGATTTTACGATTATTAATGCGGATGGTAAAGTTTTCAAAATCCAGTTTACCAAGCAGCGTCGTCGTTGCGAGAATCAATTCAATTTCCGCTAAATTTGACGGCTCGCCCAAAATATCAATATCACACTGCATAAACTGGCGGTAACGTCCACGCTGCGGTCTGTCAGCACGCCATACATTTCCCATCTGAAGTGCCTTAAACGGAACCGGCAGTTCATTTGCATTATTCGCATAATATCTGGATAACGGCACTGTAAGGTCATAGCGCAGACCACCATCAACCAAATCGCTTTCGGTTTCTGCCGTCTCCAGATTCAGTTTCTGACCACGTTTCAAAATTTTGAAAATGAGTTTTTCATTTTCACCGCCCTGTTTATTATTCAAATTTTCAATATGTTCCACACAAGGGGTCTCAATCGACTGGAAACCAAAAGTACGATATGTCTCTTTAATCTGTCCGATTACATAATCTCGAATCTCCATCTCTCTTGGCAGAATGTCTTTCATTCCGGTTGTTGGTTTTTTCTTTAATGCCATAATTTCTTTTTCCTTTCTATCATCTCATCAATGCGGAGAATATAATCATCCACACTTTTTACGTTTTCAATGCGCTCCATACGGTTTTCTTCATGAATGACATACTTTGTGGAGCCGCCGCTGCCAAGTGCCGCAATCGTTTCCCATTCTTCCATGATTAACGTATTATATAAACACTCCTTACCTGGTTTTGCATAGGCAACATTTTCCTGATTTGTATTTCTTGTGGTACCTGCCTTATTTTTCTGGCGGTACATATAATACGGCAGATATCCGTAATCTCTTAAGATATCCTCGCTTGCCTTCTGAATAATCGGAATCAGCGTATCTTCCGGGCGGATTTCTCCACCTCTCTCCATCTGTTCACGTCTCATTCTGGACGCCCTCTTAATCACAAGCGTATGCACGGTGACACTGTCCGGGTCAAGTTCATGGATTTTATACATCGTATTGCAAAAATCTACTTCATCTTCTTCCGGCAGCCCGACAATCACATCCATATTAATATTATCAAAACCAGCCTTACGTGCCACCCAAAATATTTCATTCACACGTTCTACTGTGTGATTCCTGCCGAGCAAATCTAATGTATGCTGCTTCATTGTCTGTGGATTAATGGAAATACGCGTCACACCGGCACGTTTTAAAATTTCAAGTTTTTCCATTGTAATACTGTCCGGTCTCCCGGCTTCCACCGTAAACTCAAGTGCCTTTTTTACATCCAGATGCTTTTGTATCATATCCATCAGTTTCTGTAACTGCTGTTCATTCAGAGATGTCGGCGTTCCGCCCCCCACATAAATGGTATGCAGCGGTCTCTCTCCGGCCTGCAGACTAAAAGCAGCCATCTCTTTTTCCAGTGCCTCTAAATAGGCATCCACCTTTGTGGCATAACTCTTGTAATCATAAGAAGAAAAGGAACAGTACTGGCAGATGGAAGGGCAGAACGGAATTCCAATGTAGACACTGTATCCGTTTTTTTCATCCAAATCTTTTACCATCTCATATTCTTTCTCTGCAACATCCATCACAAGAGAAATCTTTGCTTTGCTCACCAGATATTCTTCTTTTAAGCACTCACGGACTTCTTCTTTGGTTTTCCCTTCAAAAAGCATGCGAAGTGGAATTTTCGCAGGACGAATCCCGGTAAGAATTCCCCATGGCAGTGTCTTATTTGCTTTCTCTGAAAACTGTCTGTACACCGCAGCTTTTACACTGTTTTTATCATAGCCTACCGGCAAATCCAAATGAAAGAAAAGCTCATCTCCAAAATAACATGACAAGGGATATCCCTCTTGCTCTTTCCAGTCTTCCCTCTCTTTAATTTCACAAGGGTGTTCCGGAAAAAAACTCTGGGAAAGTGCTCTCATATCATAAGCAAATTCCAATGGCTTTTTGTCATTTTTCTTCATTTCAAAAGTAATCATACATAAATCCCCTATGCATATGGATTGTTTGCCGCCTCATAGGCAACCGTTGTTTCTGGCCCATGTCCCGGATAAATTTTAACATCATCCGGCAGCACAAGCACTTTATTCCGCACGGAATCTAACAACTGTGCCGTATTTCCGGTCGGCAAATCCGTTCTGCCAATCGATTCCATGAAAATGGTATCTCCACTAAATAAAGCCTTCTCCTTTTCTTCATAATAACAGCATCCGCCTTTCGTATGCCCCGGCGTATAAATGACACGGAATACAAATCCGGCAATCTCAAGTTTCTCACCGTCACGCAGTAACATCTCAGGCTCAATTGCCACCTCATAGCCTGCCATCGCACTGGCATTCAGATGCGGGTCTTTCAAAACATCAAGTTCTTCCCTGTAAGCATACACTTTTCCACCAACATAAGAGACAAGGTCACTCACGCCGGTAATGTGGTCAAAGTGTCCGTGTGTTAATAAAATCCCCTCACAGTCCCAGCCGTTTTTGCGAATCTGGTCTGCTATTTTTTTTGCTTCGTCACCAGGGTCAATCACAACACAAGAATTGGTACCTTCCTGATGAATGATATAACAATTAGTACATACCTGACCTACTGTCAGCATAATGATTTCCATAATATTTCTCCCTTTTTAACCGTTCGTGCTTCGCTCAATGTCGTTTACACTTTCTACGGATTTTAATTTACTGATTAACCGGTCTAACTGTTCCACACCATGTGTTTCAAATCCAACGGTAATCGTTGCGCGCTCCTGCTTGGTTGTGCGGACATTCATGGATTTCACATCAATGTTATTTTCCGTAAAAATACGGGAAATGTCAAACAATACACCACTTCTGTTATAACAGTAAATGACGATTTCAACCGGATAAACTTCACCGCTGTCTTTTGCCTCCGGACTCCATTCAGCTTCAATCAGGCGATTTTTCTCCGATACCGGCAGATGAATCATATTCACACAATCGGTACGGTGAATTGACACACCGCGGCCTCTTGTAACAAATCCAACAATTTCATCTCCCGGAACCGGGCTGCAGCATTTCGAAAAACGAACTGCCAAATCATCCAAACCTTCCACAATAATGCCGCTTTTGCTCTTTAAGTGTTCTTTGGATGTGTGTTCTGCCACCTGCTTTGCCTCTTTTGCATTCTCAATTACTTCATGCACCTGAGCATCCGAAACAATGCGTTTGTTTTTCTTGTTATACTCGTCCTGTAACTTATTAACAACCTGTCCTTCTTTTAATCCACCATGCCCGATTGCGGCACACACAGACTCCCAGTCACGAAATCCATATTTGCGGATGCAGGCTGCTGTATATTCATTTCGCAAAAGAACCGAAAGGTCAATGCCTTTGTTTTTGCAGTAAGTATGCAAAAGTTCTTTTCCTTTAATAATATTATCTTCCTTAAATTCGTTACGGAACCACTGGTTAATTTTATTCTTTGCCTGACTGCTCTTGACAAGATTTAGCCAGTCACGGCTTGGACCACGGCTGTTTTGACTGGTAATAATGTCAATGCGGTCACCATTTTGAATCTCATAATCCAGTTTCACGATACTGCCATTTACTCTGGCACCCACCATTTTATTTCCCACTGCTGTGTGGACAGCATAGGCAAAATCAATCGGTGTGGAGCCGGCAGGAAGATTTTTTACATCTCCATTTGGTGTAAAGCAGTAAATTCGGTCGGAATACAAATCCAAATCACTTTTAATGGAACTCAAAAATTCCTTATTATCATCCATGTCATGCTGCCATTCCAAAATTCTACGCAGCCATGCCATCTTCTCTTCTTCTCTCTGATTTTTGGAGCTGTTGCTTCCACCGCTCTCTTTGTAACGCCAGTGAGCCGCAATACCATATTCTGCCGTTCGATGCATTTCATACGTACGAATCTGAATTTCAAACGGCTGACCGGTCGGACCAATCAGTGTCGTATGCAGAGACTGGTAATGATTCGGTTTCGGCATCGCAATGTAGTCTTTAAAACGCCCCGGAATCGGTTTATACATCTCATGAATAATACCAAGCGCTGTGTAGCACTCCTGATCATTGTCCACAATAATACGAATTGCAAACAAATCATAAATCTGGTCTAATGTCTTATGCTGTTTTGCCATCTTGCGGTAAATACTAAACAAATGTTTCACACGGCCGTCAATGGTCGCCTTGATATTGTTTTCAATCAGCCTTTTATCCACTTCTTCCATAATTTCTTTTACGAAATTTTCCTTATATTCCTTGATGGCATTAAACTGTTCGCTCAAATCCCGATAAGCTTCCGGCTCTAAATACTGTAAAGACAAATCATCTAATTCAACCTTTACTTTGGATATACCAAGCCGATCCGCAATCGGCGCATAAATCTCCATCGTTTCTTTTGATTTTTCTTTCTGTTTCTCCGGCTTCATAAACTGCATTGTACGCATATTGTGAAGGCGGTCAGCCAGTTTAATAATAATTACGCGGATATCTTTCGCCATCGCAAGAAACATCTTACGCAGATTTTCCGCCTGTAACTCTAATTTATCAGAAGAATAATTCAACTGTGTCAATTTCGTAACACCATCCACCAATGCCGCAATTTCTGCGCTGAACATCTCTGTCAAATCTTCTGTCGTATATTTTGTATCTTCAACAACATCGTGAAGCAGCCCCCCCACGATGGTCTCCTTATCCATCTCAAGCTGTGCAAGAATTATCGCCACACATACCGGGTGAATCAAGTATGGTTCGCCGGATTTTCTCTTCTGGTCTTTATGGGCATCCTTCGCCAGTGCATAAGCTTTGTTAATCATCTCCAAATCATTGGAAGGATGGTAACTGCTGACCGTTTTTTTCAAGATCTCAAACAAATCATCCGGATCTGTAAAATTCGGCGGAATCAATTCCGTTGACAATTCACCGGTATCAAACGTTTCAACCAATCCGACTGTCTTTTCTTCCTCCATATGGCTCCTCCTTCTTATGTGGTATCTTACTTATTATAATGGGATTCCCTTGAAAATGCAACTATCAACTATTCGTTGTTTGTGTCAAGTGTTCGTTGGCATTTTTTCAGTTTCCGTAATTCATGAAGAAAA
>OKWJ01000480.1_pt1 | contig 49040 bp, 34 predicted proteins | sample 1607121 | NCBI WGS metagenome assembly OKWJ01 (sample SAMN04414080, study PRJEB24778) | human gut metagenome | material: faecal | host: Homo sapiens | reverse complement strand
CTCTTGTCGGATTCGAACCAACGACCCCGAGATTACAAATCACGTGCTCTGGCCAGCTGAGCTAAAGAGGCATTTCCTAAAAGGGTAAGCTTACTATGTCGCACCGCTCAACCATCTACCCTTGCTGCCTTCCGACCCTGGGGGAGTTCGACAGGAGCTGGTCGCATAGGACTTACCCGGGCACAAAAGTACAAAAATCTTCTCAGTTACCAAATGTTTTCGTAGATTTTTATAGACTAAATTTAGGGTGTATATTTAATATATTGGATTATAGAAAGTTGTTTGTAGATGAATTTTAATCTTGTTATATAAAAATGTAGAATCATGTAACCTGAAGTGTGAAATTCGTGTATAAATACTAGAAAAAGAAACAAATATTGAGGACTAAACGATCCCAACAAGCATATGCAGACAGAAAATAACATAACAGGAGCAGAGTTTTTATCTGATTTAAACGTTTTATTATCCACGAGCGTGGGTTTGAATAGAAACGTGAAGTTGGCATTAAAGAAACTGGGCGAACATGAGCGGGCCGATCAGGTTTATATCGTGAGTATTAATCACGATATGACATTTACCATATCGGAAGAATGGACCCGTACCGGGGAGTCTGTTTTCCCGGAGTCAGGGGAGAAACGCAGTTTCTATTATGATCGGAAGTTGGAACAGGATTTAGAGAGGGACAATTATATATATATTCGGGATATAAATGACGTGACGAACGAGAGTCTGAAGAATATCATGCGGGCGATGGGGGTCAATTGTGCTATATTTTTACCCTTGTATATATCTAGTCATCTTTTTTCCTTTTTGTGCTTAAGCCGTTGTCACCACGAGGAACCGTGGTCGGGGGAAGAGATTGCTTTCTTGGTACAGGTTGCCTCCGTACTATCTGGTGCGCTCGAGAAAGAGTTGATTTTAAGAAAATTGGTGAAACATCATGCCTTGTATCAGGACTTTATCGAAAACCGGGTGGGTTACATTCTTCGTCTGAACCGGCATTTACATATCAGTTTCTCGAACAAGACGTTTTATTCCTTATTTGGGGATAGTCCGGATGATATTATCGGAACTCGGATCGGGGAGCTAATGACTGAAATGGATATTTCACCAAAGAAATTGGAGGAAGTGGTGAAGTCCCCTGAGGATTTGTTGATGTTTAATGCCAAGGTAATGCGTGATGATGAGGTGGTATTTATCGAGTGGTATGCTTATCCGGTCAGGTTAGATCGGGATCACACCGAAATTCACTTGATCGGGCATGACGTGACTCGTTTCAAGGAGATGGAACATGAATTAACATTGCTGAAAACTGAATTGCAAACTTTCTCTGAAACCATGTACCCGATGTGGAAATCAATCAAAGATAATTTATCGGGAGAAAACGAAATTGGTAATAATGAATCATTTGATAATTTAAGTCAAAAAGCTATGGCATTTAATAGGCTCTACGAGGAACTTTTATCAAAAATTGGTTGTAAATTTGTAGCGAATGCATATAGATCATAGCGAATATACAATCCTTTTGGCTGACGATTCTATTTCGAATTTGGAAAAGATGAAAAGCCTGCTGGCTGGAGAGAATTTTAAATTATTACCTACTCTGGAAGCGGACGAGGTATTTTTACTTGCGAAATTGAGGCTACCGGATATGATTATTATTCGCCTGGCGCTAGAAGAGGGGAAGGGGGTTACGGTTGTCCGCCAGTTGAAACAGAGCGCCCTGACCAAGCAGATTCCGATACTCTACATGACGATCCCCAACCGTTATGAAGATTTTCGGAAGGTGGCTGATTACGAGGGGGTGGAGTTCGTTTCCCGGCCGTTGAGTAAAAGGGAGCTGATTCTTCGCATAAATAATCAATTGCTTTTACTGGAATCACAGCGTATCATAGAGAGGCAGAATGAACGTATCCAAAGCGTATCCCGTTCTAAAGACAAGCTATATTCCGTTATCGCTCATGATTTGCGTGCCCCGATTGGTACGCTTAAAATGATTCTTGAAGCGCTTGATCACCAGAAAGAGAAAATTCCGGATGATAATATAAAGAATCTTATCAAGATGTTGCAGGAGACTACGGATGAGGCTTTCTTGTTGCTGGAAAACCTGTTGCTATGGAGCAATAGCCGGAATGGATTATTACAGCCGTACAGGCAGGCATTTTCTTTCACGGAGGCGGCGAAAGAAGTGATCGTGTTACAGGAGAATATCGCAGAGGCGAAGGGAATAAAGATTTACAATCATATTGATCGACCTTTTACCGGGTATGCGGACGTAAATATGATGAAGACCGTGTTGCGTAATTTATTATCCAATGCGATTAAATTCAGCTACACGGGGGGAAGGATTGATGTGGATTGTAGGGAAGAAAACGGGTCCCTGACGGTAATTGTGAAGGATAGAGGGCAGGGGATCGGTGAGGAGCATCAGCAGGGGTTGCTGGATGACGGATTACATTTTATTTCTTACGGAACACAGAAAGAGAAGGGGAGTGGGTTGGGGTTACAGCTCTGCAAGGATTTTGTGAAAATGAATCACGGAAAATTATGGTTTGAATCGAAAGAGGGGAAAGGTACCACGTTTTATTTTTCCGTGCCCGTAGAAGAGAGTTTATAAAGTATTACTTTACAAACTCTAGGACACTTGTTGTAGCTGGCTGTTGCCGGATTTTAACGCCTTGTACATTTTTAGCGCCCCCCATGCGTCGGTTGCTGCGTAATGTAATTGTGCAGGGGTCAATCGTGGGGCTTCCCAGTTTGACGTCCGTTGCCGTTTGGATATTTTCACCTTGAAAATAATGGACATTAATTTAGAGAATGACATCTCTTCTATGCCAAATGCCTTGGCAAATATTTGTAAATCCAGAAAGCTTGCCGGGATGAAATTGGCTAGTTTCCTAAGTCCCCGGATGTCATCGCGTATCCCGACACCGATTTTCATTATATTTTCATTGGCCAAAAGATCCTGTAATGATTCGGACAGGCCGCATTTGTTCAAACGGAATAAGTATACCCGTTTATCGGTGGCCAGTTGTAACAGGCCTACCTGATGTGTTACCCCTTTCTTGAATGCCGGTTTGGTTTCCGTGTCGAACCCGATATGCGAGTAGGACGATAAATCGTTCACGGCTGCATCAATTTTATCCTCATGATCAATCACGATGATCTCCCCGTCAAACGTGAAGTTTGGTAATTCTTCTATTTCTTCTTCGCTGATCTTCGTCTTGTATTCCATGTCAATCTCTCTTACATGGAGTCGTCCGTGTCTACTACTTTATATATTGCCAAATGTATTGCTCTTAATACGCTAGCACACGCTTTTCCCCAATATAATTCAAAACTGTTATTTAACTGCCATAATGCTTCCTCTATAACATCAATCATTCCACTGCGATATGCGGAAATGAAATTTTTCAGATCTTGGTAAATATCACAGAGTTTTTCGGAAATCGAATTTACGACCGGAGTTTCGCTGTATTGCATATTCTCGTCGAAAACTTCCAGATATTCGTCATTCTCGCCTAGTGTCCGGCTTAATGTAGCGAGCAAGGCATTGTAATCTTCCTCTGTCACAATTTCTTCCATCATGCCGAGGTTATCGCTTTCGCACGAGGGTAATAGGCTGCCTTTCAAGTAAATTAGCGGGATGAACTTTTGTAATTTTGAAAGCAACTCGCTGGCGTCTTCTTCGTGAGAGCCTTCCAGATAACCGCAAAACTCTTTAGCAACGGCAACGAATTCAATGACCTCCCGGCTATATCCGATATGTTGTAAATCATCCATAATCTTTTTTATTTTTCACCACAAAATTACCAAATATCTTAGACTATCCGTAATATGCGGGAAAGTTTTTCATAATTGTTTGAATGTATGGGATAAAAAAGTGCGGCTACGTTCATCACGAAGTAACCGCACCGAGACTAGCAACAATCTACATTCACTATACTCCCCGGCTATGACTCCGGGAATTCTCACTCTCTACCTATGCTAGCAATCTTTTTATTTCCCTTTTGATGTTATCATCTGTCTGGTGAAATTGTACTATTGATACGCCTTACGGGAAAAATCGTTGTAGAAATCCCGTTAAAAATCGATAAGAATTAGGCTTGGAATCCTTTTATATGCAAAAAGAGAGTCGGATTTCACTTTCCAACTCTCTTTTTTTATGATTTTCGGCGGAAAGAGGGGGATTCGAACCCCCGAATCCCTTTAGAGGATTACACGCTTTCCAGGCGTGCCAGTTCAGCCACTCCTGCATCTTTCCAAATGCGGGACAAAGATAGAAATTATTTTTAATGAACGTGTATATTCGAGAGGATTTTTAATAGCAAATCGTTGTGGGTTGAAAATTAGGGGGGCGATGGATGAAATCAGATAAAGAACAGAAAAAAAATTACGGTGTTACTCCATTGATTTTCGGTTAACTTCCCGTTAACTTACTAGCGAGACACCTAAGAGTGTATATTGTAATATGGGTGAGTGTAATGATTAGACGCAAAAAGCGGCCCCACTCGGAGACCGCTATGTCAAGGAATCAAACTAAGATCACTTTTTTGGTGCGTGCTTCAGTGATCGATTGATTAAAAACATTAAATAATCGTAGTGTGCTTTTCGTATCAAGATTACTCACTCCTTGACCAAACAAATATAGTAATTTTTTATTATTCAACAATGCTAATCTCGTTTAGTAAATTTGAAGCCCTTGCGTATTTGTCTAGAATCCATAGGATAAAACGAATGTCGACACATACACATTTATTATATTTAGGGTTATAATAGAGGTCTCCAGCCATGGATTCCCAGTTGCCGTCATAGGCCAAACCGATTAATTCTCCCTTGGCATTGATCACCGGGCTACCGGAATTCCCTCCCGTGATGTCGAGATTTGTGGCGAATCCGGTATAAAGTTTGCCGTCTTTGTCGGCATAACGTCCCCAATCTCCTTTTTGGATGGCAGCCCAACAGTCCGGGTTCAAGTCAAATTCAGGGTCATTTTCCACGTATTTTTCTTTGTAGCCGTCGATAGAAGAACGGTAGTCGTAAATAACACCATCTTTGGGGGAGTAACCGCCAACTGTTCCGTAAGTGATTCGCATCGTTGAATTTGCGTCCGGAGGAAGCACGGTTCCCTTGTTCATCTCGACAAGAGCTTCCATGTAAAGTGTGCGTAAAGTTCCTATTTTTTGACTATTGTCTTTTAAATAATCACGTAACTCGTAGTTTTTCGTTTGTGCGGACTTCGTGATCAGATATGCCGGATCCTTGTCGATTGTTTTTTTATCAACGCCCTTGTCTAGCCAAGTAAACAAGCGGTCTTTTGTCGTTAGTATGGAATTTTTGTAAACGTAATCGGTCAATTTTTGGTAATCACCTTTGAATTTTTTTACTAGGTTACCGATCTCTTCCGGGAAGAATTTCGGGTCGATATTCTTCACGTACAACTCGATCATGGCAGTAAAGATTTTACGGTCAACCTGTTCGTCGTAATCCTTAAAATATTGTTCGCAGAAGTGTCTTAGGTTTTTGCATTGAGCACAATCTTTGTGTAGGACACAACATCCTTGTTTTTCCATGGTGCTTTCAAATCCTTTAAAGCGCATTGCCAAGCGGGTCAAGTCAGCCCCGTTTACGATAGCTTCCCGGTGATAGATGCCCGTGGCCATATAGGGGGCGGCGAATGCGTAACAAGCTCGAAGTTCCTCGATTAGGTTACCATATTTAGCTTTGCGTGTCGGATCAGCGTTGATCCATGCAGTTAGTTTTGCCTCCTCTGCTGTTTTGATACCAACAACATCATATTTCTTTGTGTACTCGCATTCGCCAATGGCATATTTCCAGTAGTTACTGTTCATGAAGTATTTGGAAGCGTATTGAATGTTGATTTTTTCATCTGCATTCATGGCTTCCCGTAGGATAGCTAATTTCGTGTCTCGAACCTTAATCATGGCGGGATTCGTGATGTTAATTTTCTCGCTTATCCCGAAAGATGGCGTGTAGCGGGCGGTTGATCCAGGGTAACCTAAAACCATAGCGTAATCACCTTCCTTAATCCCGGCTGTTGACACGGGTAGCACGTATTTCGGAGTGATCGGTTGATTATTTGGTGAGTATTTTGCAGGATTTCCATCCTTGTCGCCATACACTCGGTACATGGCAAAATCTCCTTTGTGCTGTGGCCATGACCAGTTGTCCGTGTCTTTCCCGAATGCCCCGAAACAAGTGGGGGGAGCCGCTACAAGACGCACGTCCTCGTACACCTTATAGTAAAATAAGTAATATTTATTGCCGCGCAACATGGCCGCACATGAGGCTTCGAATCCTTTTTTTGCGTACTTTTTCTCGATCACGGAATTGGCTCTTCTGGATGTGTATGGGATGCTTCCGTCATCTTTCTCGAAATTCTTCAGTACTTCTCGGTATTCGTCCGTGACGTCGATCACCCGATCTAGAAACATGACTGTTTTACCCGGTATACGAATTTCTTCGCTTTGATTTTTTGACCAAAAACCATTTTTTAGGTAATCGTGTTCAAGACTACTCAACTTCTGGATGTCGTCGTAAGCACAATGGTGATTCGTGATCATCAAACCGTTTTTGGAGATCATGCTTCCCGTGCAGCTTCCGAAATCCAGGGCCACGATGGCATCCTTTAAGGAAGGAGTGGTTTCACTATATATTTCTTCTGCCGAGAGTTCAACTCCTTTGGCTTTCATTGCCTCGTAATTGGTTTGAGCCATAAGATGGATCAACCACATTCCTTCGTCTGCCTTTGCTGTAAACGTGCTACTTGCAATTAAGAGAGTAGCAATAATGCTTTTGATAAATGTTATTTTCTTCATCCCGTTATTTTTTTGGTAGTAATACGAATTCCATTTTATTTTTCTGTCCAAACACGGTTTTGGCGAACTTACGAATATCTGATGGAGTTAGGTTGCTCATCTTGTTTTCGTAATTCGTGAAATTGTCAATTCCGTGTAGGTAATAGTCTGATAAAGTTTCCTGCCAATAGGCATTGGTGGAAATGTTGGTCTTGTAAAGCTTGTTAAAATAGCGTTGAGCATTTTCCAGTTCGGAAGATGAAGGACCGTTTTTAACAAGATCGTCGATTTCTTTTTGGACAATTTCCAGCATCTCATCGGCCATGAAAGGAGCCGTATCGAAATTCACTTCTATTGCGATCTGGTTGGTCGGAACAGCCTCTTCCGTGGCGTTCACACTTACGCTGTATGCTCCCCCTTTCTCTTCGCGGATGGATTTCATGTACCTGTCCCGAAGGATATAGCAGAAAGCGGCCGAGAGGATTTTGTTGTCGGCGGAGTAAGGGAGTTTTGCCGTGTAAAGCACGCTGATTGAGGCTTTGTCGGTTGTCAACTCTTTCTCTATATGACGGATGATTGTTCCTTTGGCGTAACGCACGTGGTTATCTTTGTATTCCTGCTTTATTCCTGTTGTCGGTAGAGAGGCAATGTACGTCTCCACGAGCGGTTTTAATTTTTCCAGTTCAATGTCTCCCGTGAAAATGAACGTGAAGTCTCCGGCATTGGCAAAACGTTCTTGATATATTTGTTTTGTCTTTTCGAAGGTGATCGTGTTCGCTTTTTCAAGGGTCATACTTGTTTTCCTTGGATGCTGGTTGTATTTCACGCCTCGAATCTCTTGGCTATATTCGGCTTTAGGGAGGCCCTTGCGATTATTTAGCGTGCTTTTTATTTTTTCGATCTGGCGGTTAAACTCTTGTTGGTCAAAATTCGGTTCCGTGACGTAAAGGTAGATCATTTGCATCAAGGTTTCCAGGTCACGTTTGGCTGCGTACCCGCTTAATGTTTCGTGATATTCCCCGATTTCCGGTGTAATGGAGATTACTTTACCGACATTGATTTGTTTTAAATCACTTCGTGAGAAATTCTTCACTCCCATGAGTTGGCAGAAATTGTTGGCCATGAATCCATTGGAAAGTTCTTCTTCCGGTAGAGTAGAGGTCCCTCCTTGGCTGAATCCTTTGATGTCAACAATATCTTTTTTCGTCGGGTACGATTTTATGATGACCTTTGCACCGTTTGAAAGAGTCCATTCAATGGTTCCCATTGTGTCGTTTTTCTTTTCTTCACGGATGTTCCCGGCTTGTGGTGTCTTCGTGATTAGCCGAGTGTCTTTCAGTGTCCGATGGATGTAAGGTGTGAGGTCTTGGTCCTTGGCGTTCCGAACGGTGGCGATTAACTCTTGCTCGTTGGGATAACTGATGTTTTCTCGCCGGGGCCCGAGTACCGTGATAAGTATGTTGTCATCAGAGAACATCTCTAGGGCTGTACGGTTCAGTTCCTCCAAAGTTAGATTTTGTAACGTGGAGACGGACATCTTTTCAAGAAAATCATTTGATGGGATTGGAGCACCCGTGGTGAAATGGGCTAGGCAAGCTTTCACCATATCCACGCTTTTAAGGTTTTTTCTCTGGTCCATCTGGAGTTTAACGGATTTAAGCATATTGGCTTGCTGTTCATTGAACTCTTCCGGCGTGAATCCATGTTTTTTTATTCTTTCCACTTCGATAGCCAGTTCATTCAGGGCTTCATTGACTTTATTATTTTTCACGGCACCCATGATGAACACCATCTTTTTATCGGGTGTTAAATCCGTGTAATTGACTGATCCTTGACGAATATAAGGATTCCCTTGTGCGGCTTTGTTGATGATTCTCTTCTTGAATAATTCGGAAATAAAACTTCTTTTCAAGTCGGTTTTGTAGGCCTTCACGGTTTGTCTTTCGCTGGGAGAAGGAAGGTCTAGCTTGTACATGAGTCTGACCACCATAGCACCTGCATCCGGATCAGTCGAGATACCGACAAGAGGCTCTTGGTTGTCGGGGACCGAATACACTTCTTTTTGTACCGGATGCAGTGCTTTAGGTAGTGGTGATAGAATTGTCTTGATTTTGCTCTCCATCATGTTCACGTCAAAATCACCGATCACGATCACGGCCTGCAAGTCGGGTCTGTACCATTTGTGATAAAAATCCAACAAAGTCTGACGTTTGAAGTTCATGATGATATTTATGTCCCCGATCACGTTGCGTTTTGCGTACTTCGAGTGGTTGTACATCACGGGATTCAGTTGTTCCGATAGTCGCGTACGGGGAATGTCCCGGGTTCTCCATTCTTCCCGGATGACCCCTCTTTCAGCCTCGATTTCAGCCGAATCACAGGTGATATAACTGGACCAGTCGTGAAGCATCAGCAACACGGTATCGATGATCGTTCCCCGAACTAAGGGAACTTCTGAGATATTGTATGCCGTTACGTTTCTGGACGTGAAGGCGTTCACGTTGGTTCCGAATCGTACGCCGATACTGGCAAGGTATTCCAACATGGTTTTCTTCGGGAAATGTTTTGTCCCGTTGAAAGCCATGTGTTCCAGAAAATGGGCTAAGCCGTTCTGGTTGTCCTCTTCTTGCATGGCCCCCACGTTGTGGACAATGTAGAACTCCCCCCTGTTTTTAGGATTCTCGGAATGACGGATGTAATAGGTCAGTCCGTTATCCAACTTCCCGATCCGTATATCGGGATCCATTGGGATTGTTTGGTCTGCACCGATGTCCTGAGCCACCAAGGGACTGATGGTCAAGGTGAATAATATGGTGTAGATAATGTATTTTATCATGGTGATTTACAAATTGTATGGATATAAGTCTTGCGGGGTAATCCATTTGGATTACTCTGACAAGATGAAAGCATGGTAAAATTGTTTTGAGTTTCCCGTGAAGGAAGTGTCAAAATGGATTTTGACACTCCTTCTTGGAAACAAGTGTTTATTCGACGGTTTTACCCGGTGTTTTGAAGGTTAGAGTAGCATCAATTTCTTTGGTCGTCCCGTTCGTGTAATGGATTTCCCATTTCGGTGTTTGAAGGATTTCCCAGATTTTATCATCGTCCAGTACCTCTTTCACGTACGTGATCCGGATAACCGGTGTATCGCCGTTCAGTGCCGTGGCGAGTTCCATCACTCCATCTTGGGTGGAAAGGAAACTTCCCAAATAGGGAACTTGACGCTGAACTAACGGTTTGTCTAATCCCGGGTAAGGCATTTCGTAAACGGCCGTGGCGGCATCTTCCCCGTATTTCTTCAAGACGATTTGGAAACGTGATTTGGTTGCCGGGAACATCATTTCGAGGAATTCCTGACGACCGATCGTATCCACTTGATTCGAGATGTTTACCAGCTCGTAGTCACATTCGATTTTCTTGACCCCGCCGCCATGTACCGGCATTTCGAATTCACGGGTTTCGATAATACTTCTTAATTCTTTTTTGTCGATTGGTTTATTGATATCCATGAATAATTTCACTTTTACCGGGCAGTCATATTCGGTTTGGATTCCATAGAAGCCTTCTTTTTCACGAATAATATTTCCCAAGAAGGTTACGTCCATCTGGTCAAATAGTTTTTCAACGCCCAAAGTGATTATTTTTAATTGTTCCACTCCGGCAGGAGGTGTATTCAGTTTCCGTTTCACCGGGGTAAACATGGCGTTTTCTACTTTTTCTTTACTCGTTTCACTCGGGTCATAGTAAACCACGACAGCGAATCTATTCACGTAGGTTGTTACCCCGTAGACACCTGGAACGTTTTTCATCCGGGCAGCAAATGCCTTGGAGCTACCGAAACATTTCACGGTTCTCATTCCTTCACGTTCAAATGATTCGAGGTGTTCTAATTTTGCCGGATCTCCCCAACGTTCGTCAATAGTCGGCAATTCCCAATGGGTACCCATCCACAGCCCGACGAAGAAGAGAACAACGACTAGAATTGCGGGTAACCATCGGAATGCCGGTTTACGGTTTATCTGTAAAGCATTTTTATTACATGCTCCCATACATTCACCACATAAAGTACAATCAATGTCTTTCACGACTTTCAAGTTTGCCACGTCAATTTGTTGCGGGCATTTTTTGCTACATAAACCGCAATGGGTACATTTTTCGTCATCTCGGGTAATGCGGAGTAATGGGAATACTTTACTCTCGTGGTAAACGATCTCAAAGATATAACCGATTACACAGCTTACACCTAGTAACCAGTACCATTGCATCGGTAGTCCGAAATAACCTAGGATTAACGAGAGTATCAGTAGCCCCAGGAAGGTAAGTGTGAATTTGAACACGTTGCTTAATGCCCCGAGCGGACAGATATATTTACACCAGAACATATTGATAAACAAGTTACCCAGGAATAAGCAGGCGATAGAAATCACCGCCATCCATGCGGTAAGTTCGCCTTTGAATCCGGTTGCAATAGCGTAGTACGGGTCAAAGTTTTTACAAAATAGTTCACTGCTGGAAATTGTCATGTAGAATATCCAGAATAACAGGATGTACTTGATTGCTCTTAGGATTTTGTCAACAACTGAACCCGTGGTGATGTTGATGTTTATTTTCATCTTTTTGCGTAACACGGCCATCCATTCCGTTACCGTACCCAGGGGGCAGAGGTAGCCACAGAATAGTTTACTGAAAAGAATAACACCGATTGCCAAGGTTACTCCCATCATAATCTGCACGATCGACATGCTACATGCCAGCGTGTTTGAATTCAAGTAAGTTACGAGGGATTGTAGGCCCCCGAACGGACAATAGGCTTCAACGTTGGCAGGTTCTCCTCCGAAAAATACTTTCAGAATGAATCCGGCAATGACTGCAATTACACCCAGTTGCAGTACGTGTCTCCATAAATTTTTCTTAATCTTGCTCATTTCTTTTTGCTATATTTGTTATTTGTGATTCCCTAGAATGATAGTCCTATCGTGGCTTGTAAGGTTGTCCAGTCCTTACCGTCATACAGGCCGCTGGTGGACTTTTTATAATTGACATTACCGATAGCGTACAAGTTCATCCCTTTTTCCTTGTTGAGGAAATAGGTGTAGCGAACGTTTACTCCTCCGGCAATTTTATCCGACGTGATGTACTCGAATTCCTGTTCCAGTAAGTCTTTCCGTTGTGGGTATTCGTCAATATTCGGCAAGACCGTTTCGGCTTCCAGTTTCATTTTTAGCATTGTGCCTCCCCCAATCGTGTAAGCACCATTTATGCCGCAATCCAGCATTCCTTTTTTGAACAGGAAGTTTTTTTCGAGTGAAAGGTAACCTTCTGTGTTTCTCAATATTTGTTGGAATTTGGCAGGGTAGAGACGGTACACTCTTTCCGCGTAAAAGCCTTTAGCCCCAATTTGTGCGTTCCAGCAACTGTTGTATGCGGTGCGATTACGGAACAGGTTGTAATTTGCGTCGTAAACGATGGATTCGATGGAAGATTTATTTTTTTTCCCGAATTGTGTCCAAGTGCTGTTTTGGTTTATGATTTCTTTTTGTTGGATGTTCTCGTAGCCTAGCATGTTCGAAAAATCGGCTTGCAGGTTAATATAGTGACTGTATTTTTCTCCGCTGACATTGAAAGCCCCGGTGTAATTATACGCACGTTGTTTCATTTCTCCCCCGCGCTCTTTATTATAGTTGGCCTTGAAAACTTCCTGTTTCTTTTCTAACATGGAGAATTGGTTAAAGAAGCGGATTCGGCGGGAATGGAATTCCACTTGTGCGGCACCGCCCAAGGATTCATCCCGAATGTCCCGGATAATACTGGTGGTTGAATTTACTTGTTCCGACGTGTAGAACCACAACCCTTCAACGGAAAGGAGCTCCGGTGTCCGTCCTGTTCCAATTGTCCTGATGTCAATGTTTTCGGTTTCTTTCTGGTAAATGAAGTTCAGTCCCAAGTTCAGGTATTGGGAACGGTAAACCACTCCCGGGTACACTTTCAGGTTCATGTACGTGTTTTTGTTCCGGGCATCTTTTTTCTTGGCGTTACTAGCGGTTAAGTAATCGATTTTGGCTCCGATGCTCCAGTGTTTCCCGAGCATGTAGCCGATACCGCCTTCCAGGATGTAAGTCTCCATGGTCTGGCGTCCCGGCATACTGTCTGCAAAGAATATTGGGGAGCGGTACGGGTCGATAACATTACACCATCCCATTTTAAGACGATTCATGTAGTCAAAACTGAATTTCCCGTAGAAGAATACTTTATTCAATCTTCGGAAGGATTCTGTTTGTAGGTTTGTTTTATTGAACGCGTGAGGAGCATTTACATTTCTAAAACTACCTTTCCCATATTGAAAATCAAGTTCTACGATGGTGAAATCTTGATTCTCGTTGAATGTTAATCCGGCATAGTTTAAAGACTTTGTCCAGGGATTGTTGGCTTTGACCCGATCCATCCGGTAAAAAATCTTCTCGTTGTCTTGAGTTTGGGCATTTACTGCCGACATCCCGGCGATGAGTAGACCCAGACCAAGTGTATATATTTTTTTGAATTTCATAATCTTCATTTTTAGATACAGTTCGTCTATCTATTTTTTTAATGTGTTCGGAACTACTTCGAAATCCTCGCTGGAATTGTTGGAGTCCATGTATATGGTTCTGCCATCGACAACTTCGTCTACTTTTCGACAAACGGAATTACCTAAGTTACTCGTCGGGATATAGGTGAATCCGGCGTCAATGTTATTCGGAATTCGTTTGTTTGCTTTACTGGCACTTGTCACGCATTCAACACCATCAATTACCCAATCTTTATGGATCATCAAGTATTTTTGAGAGGCATTGGGTTTTACCGGATCCAGTTGAAGATTTTTGGAGTCTTCTGCATAGGCTTGTGCACTAATGGCTGCGGATGTCGGAATTTTGAAGATGATCATGGCCGGTCCGGTCAAACTGATGGTAAATGCCGTGCCGTTATTTCTCCAGATCATGTTTAAAGGTTCAACTCCCGGTGCGGGAACAGATGCAGCTGTTAACAGCGGATCCCAGAATGCAAAATCGGCTTTGGAAAGATCCACGGATTGTGAGGCAATATCCATGTGGTTGATGGCGTTGATTGCGATGATCGTCTCTTCTCCGGGTTGTAATGGGTAATCTGTACCTGTACCGGGGAATTGCCATGCCATCATAAATAGTGGAATTTCATCCCATAAACTTCCGTCCGGTTTGGTGAAGTTACTAGGACTGTTACTCGTGACTGGGTTTACGGTTCCGATGCAGAGACTGTCTAGGTAAGCGATTTCGTCGGAATTATTGTAGATAGACATATAAGCGTCTTTTCCATAGTTTTTACCGTCATCTTTTTTACAAGAGGCGTAGTAAACCTCTTTGATGATTAACTGCTGTAATTTAGCATGAGTCAGGTTTATCGTGTAAGTTTCCCCATCTTTTGCGCTTTCACTTAATACGATTCGTTCCATTCTTCCGTTGAAAATGTCGATCGTGTTTTCTCCTCTTTCCCGGTGTTGGGCTACTGCTTCGTAGAAACCGTATTCCACGTTAAATGTTGCGATACCGGAGGCGTCACACTTGCTTGTGTAAGTAAGGCCGGAAGTTGTGCTGTATAGTTTCACGTCAATCCCTTCCGGGTTCATGCTTTCAAAACCTTCCGGCATATTCACCTTGATTAAGGTCTCGATACTCATTTTTTCTTCTTTCAAACATCCCGTGAAAAGGAATACGACCAGAAGTGTAAGTATATGATATGTTTTCATCTTTATTCCTTTTTTAATCCGTTAAAATTTCAGACTGATTTCGGCACCGAAACTAATGTCGCTGTTTACTCTAAAGTCAGAACCGCTGGATTGGTAATATCTCCAAGGTTTGGCATTGGTGAAGTTGTTTGCGTAGAAAGAAAGAGAGGCAAATTTCCCGATTTCTTTCGTCATACGCAGGTTCAACATGAAATACGGATCAAGGGAATCTTCCACGAAATAAGTGGACTTCCCGCTTTTGATCATGTGCTGGAATACCGGGTCGTTTGCTTCTGTTTCAGTGAACGGGTGAATAGTACCGTCTTGATCCATGTATGCTACCGGATTAATATACTTGTTATAGGTTTTGTCTTTTTCTACATTTCCTTCAATAATGTTGCCGTCGTCGTCTTTCATGTAAGCTAGGCATTGTCCCTGGTATTTCGATAAGGCTTTCGATTTATCCATCCACACGCATTGAGCACCTAACGTGAAAACAAGACGTAATTGAGGAATATGGGTCACTAAACGCAAGTTCGTGTTCAAGCGTTGATAAAGATTTCCATTTCCGACATTGGTACCACCCACGTATAACCCGACATAGGGATAAGGTTCATTGTTTATATATCGGGATTCATGAATCATTTTGAGGCTATTGTCGAATGTTTTTGTGTGGAAGAATGCCCCGTCTACAAGAATTGATGTCTTGATCACGTCGATCTTCCCGAAATCGAAGGAGTATTCTATCCCCCATTTATCGGTTTTGATTCCGTTATCTGGGCGTTGGAAAACCCCGAATGTTTTCAAGGTGCGGTAACCCACGGAAGTCCCGTTTTCCACGACTTCTCCGTTTACGTATTCCGGGTTGGTCAGGCTGGAACTGTAATTATATTCCCGGTATTGATAGGGAACGGCATAGCCGGCTTGGTTGTATCCATGGGTCAGTTCCTCTTTGAAGTAAGCTAAACTGGCATTAATATTTAGTACTTTGAAATCTACCCCAATTTCGAAATTGTTACTTTTGGGGATTTTCAAATGGTCATTGTCCGTTTCGAATACATTCGTGGTAATCACGGCTAATTTATGATCATTAGCGTCATCTTTGAACGAGAAACTGGCTTTGTCTATATAAGCCGGGTCCGGGTACAAGTAGGCCAGTGTCGGCATTTTATGTTGGATTCCCCATCCAACACGAATGCTTAGGCTTTCCCATCCTTTCTTGTTCCAGCGATTTTCTAATAATGTCACTCGGGCGTTAAAACGTGGATCCACGATCACGTCAAAATCAGCTCCTTTCGTGTCAATCTTGGTGAATCGGCTTCCGGCAGAAAGTTCTATTGACCTTTTGCCTATTTCAATTTTTATTTTGTCCTCGATGAAACCACTGTATTCATTGATGTAGGGAATGTCTTTGAATGAACGGGGACGAATGTTCTGGGTCGGCGGATTGTTCGGGTCGAAACTTTTTCCTTTGCCTTCATTTCCTTTTGTACTCCATTCACCTCCTAACATGAAGTTATTATAGAAAATTCCGTATTTCCCGGAGATGTTGGCCGTTAGTTTGGCTTGTGCGTAAACGGGCTTTCCCTCGATTTTCAGATCACTATAATATTCATAGGGAAGAAAACCGGCCACGTGTTCTCCGGATTCCATGGAATTTGTGGTCGCAGCCCCGACTGTTGTATGTTGTTCGTGGTCCCAGTTGTATTGTTTTCCGAGAGATCCGGCCACGGTGTATTTCAGACTGGTTAACCAAGCTTTGTTTATCATCCAGTTCCCGTAGATATTCAAACTGATTTCCTGATTTTCAACTTTTGTCTTTTCTTCGGATTGCTTGTCCGGATCACTTTTTTGTTTGTCCAAAGTGGTTAGACCTTTAAGCTTAGCATTCAAACTAAAAGCTCTTCCTTGCGGATTGAACACGTTGGAATAACCGATTTGTGCGGTCAAACGGTTATAGGATTTTGCCGGGGTTCGAATGTCATTCTGTGATTGCACGTAATCGGCATCAATATTCAGAAATCCTTTATTTTCTCCCAATGCAAAACCTTTGCCTGCGTAAACCTGTTTGATTTTCGGGTCTGTCTTGAAACGTACCTCTAGGGGGGATTTCCCAGCCTTTGTCTTGACGATTACAGCTCCCGAGTTCAAGTCTCCGTATTCGGCAGAGGCGATACCCCGGATAACTTCGATCGACTCGATGTTATCCACGGCAATCTGGCGGGCATCGATTCCGGTTCCGGCCGAAGTGCTTATGCCTTGATTGGATAAAGCGGTAGAGGTCATTTGCATGTTTGCATCATTTGACATACGTGCCCCGTCCACGATCACGGCAGTCCCGAAAGCGTTGGTAGCATCTTTTCCCGTGACGTCCCGGATCGTCAGTTTCGAGATGTCGTTTAAGTTTGGATTAACGGTCAACGATCCGGGTAGTAATTGCATCACGTCCACGATACTGGAAGCCTGCACGTGTTCCAATGCCGCTTTTTTAATAGAGGAAGAACTGTTTAGCTTGTTTCCGGATGTTGCGGTCACGGTGACTTCTTTTAGTGCTAGGGTTTGTTCCTCTAATTTTAGAATGTATTTCTCGATATTTTTACTTAGATTAATTTTCATTTCATAATCTTTGTAACCAAGACAAGAAGCGGTTAGGGTATATTCACCTTTTTTTACGTTCTTGAAAGAAAATTTTCCGTTAATGTCAGAAGTGGTCCATAGATTTAAGTCCTTGATATTGACCACAACGAAGGGGAGTGTCTCACCGGATTTTGCATCTTGTATAGTTCCGGATAGGCTGACCTTTACAGATTGGGCAAAGAGGTCCATTTGCCCGATCAAAAAGATGACCGTGCTTAAAAAAAACAATTTTTTCAAACTCATAGTAAGATCTTGTAGGTTTAGCTGTTTTTAATTAAAAAGTCTGTCCTCAATACATTCAAGTTTAGTGTCGTTAATATTATACTTTCCTAGCCACTCCTGCATTGCCACTTGCCGATCGGTCTTGTGCATGTGGTGGTGTATACTGCCCACCAGAATGCCTAGTGCAATTCCTGCGGCAATGCTCATGCCTAGGTGTCTTTTGCGGATCACCGGACCGGCATCATCCACTTTATTTCGGGCCATCTTTTTCATGATCCCGTTATAAAAGTCCTCACGCACTTCCCTTACTTTGTCCTTTTCGATGATCTCTTCAACTTTCATGATTTTTCTCTCTTTGGTTATATGACAGACTTTATTATAAAAACTTGCGCTGGCAAGATACTTTTTTTCATTATTTCGTAATATTTTTTGTAGAATCTCTGTTTGTCTCTAGTGAATCGGATTCTATGTTCTTGTAATGGTGGAACTTATTACATCTTTTGCATTTTTCTTGATCCGTACATTTTTCTGCACATTCCGAACAATGTTTGTTAATCTCCAGTAAATCGATGAACATTTTTTCGAGTTTTTTCGATTGTTCCGGGGTGCATACCTTTTTTATATTGAGTAAATGTCGTGCTGTTTGTGTTTTCAGTGCTTTATGCAAGTGTCCCACGGACGTGGCAATTTTGTTCAGCTCTTCCGTGGATGGATTGGGTTTTGCCAGTTCGTTCAACATCTGATAACGTCTTTGGCAGAGTAGCTTTAATACGGTTTGGTGTCTTCTTAGGACATCTTTATCTAATTCGTTGATGAGTTTATATTGCTCATCCGTGAAATTCAGTTCTTCGCGTAAGAATTCGTTGGATATAGTGGAATCTTCATTCTTGTAGACTGTTTTGTCGGGAGTAAAACAAAAGAATACGAGGAGAGCCGTATTCAACATCAGCAGAATAATGTTCACCCAGTAAATCAAATATTTTTTATTCATCTTTTTCATGACAATGTCTTTTATTTCGTGTTGAATATTTTCTCAAGATTATTTTTTGCACGGAAAAGAAGTGATTCCACGGAGGAGAGAGAAGTCCCCATGATCTCTGCAATTTCCTTGTATGAAAGTTCTTCATACTTGTTTAGAATTAACGCCGTGCGTTGATTTTCGGGAAGTCGGTCAATAGCCCGGTGTAATAATTCCAGTTGCTCTTGTTCTTCCAATAATTGTTGTTGTGGCATTTCAGGCGATTGTGCCACCTCTTGTTGTTTCCATGATTCTATATCGACTTTTATGGCTCGTCCCCTGGGGGATTTGCAGTGATTAATAGACCTATTCACTGCTATCCGGTACAGCCACGTGGATAATTTACTTTCAAATCTAAACTTACCTAGAGATTCAAAGACTTGGATAAAAACGTCTTGGGCAATATCTTCCGCCTCATCCCGATCATGCACGAAAGCATGACAAGTATTGACAACCATCAACTGATAGTTGTCAACCAATAACTTAAAGGCTTTCTGATTACCTTTAAGTATCGCTTTTATCATCTCTTCCTCGCTCATACCAAGGTTTTATCACACTTCCCTTCCGGGAAATATCACTTAATCCATACAAGTAAAATGGTATTACAACATCTGTCGTGATATCATAAAACGTTCCTTTATTGATCTCAAATGTAGTAAAAATATTGAATGTTCAAAAAACAACGTTCATTTTTAATATCTACTGATTGTCAACAATCTGTATTAAAAGACTTGTGTTTAGATAATTATCCGGCCTCCTCTTTTTAATGTATTATTTATTGAACGTTTTTTAAAATAATAAAAAATGTTTAATTCCCGCACCGTGTATAGCCTGTCTTGCGATTGTGTTATTTAACAGGCGATAGGTAAGTGCGCTTGTTTGTTGGAGCGAGAGGGGTATTTGCCCGGATAAAATCAACCATTGCGTTTACAATGGAAATATCTGTATGTAGTCCTTTGCCCTTGTCAGGAAAGTCGTATTGAATGCTTACATAGTTATTGAGGGCGACTTTATAGGAGGCTTTCTCAACGAGTGGTCTATCGTTACGGTCTTTAAGAATGACGTCTGTTCCTTTTCCCTGTTGATCTTGAATAATCGTGTAACTGCGGGGTGATACATACAAGTCTATCACGTGGCCATCTTGATTGAACCGATTTAGTATTAAAGCTTTTATGTCGCTTAAAGATAAGTCATGAAGGACGATATGGTTACCAAAAGGTTCTATGGAGAGAAGGGTTTCCAGCGTGATGTCTCCTTGGGGAAGTGCGGAAAGACGAATGCCCCCTTGGTTGTAGAAGGCGAAATCAGATACTGTTGAACGTAGCATTGCGTCAGTCACGATATTACCGATACTTTCTTGAGATTTAAATGGGAGGGAGCTAATCCCGATAACTTCTTTAAATTCGGGTTGCTCCATGAAATAGTTGACTTTTCGTGTTATGCAAGAATCAACCCGTGTAATTGTGTCAATCAGGCAGGATTGGTAAGAACGTTCGGTGAGCTTGCCCTTTGTGAATTTTAATATGGTCAGACCGGCGTATTGCAACTTGAGTCCTGTTTGTCCGATTATAACGTTATTTATCTCTTTCGAGGTTTCCAATAACGTGTGGGTATGGCCCCCGATAATTATGTCTAGTTCTGGCATTTGTGTTGCTAGAATGGAATCCTTGTCCACTCCAAGGTGCGTGAGGCCAATTAGTACGTCACATTGGCGCTTGAGCGGTTTGTAATCTTCCACCTTGTCGAGATAATGGTCAAAGGTAATGTCTTTCAAACGTTCCGGGTTCGTACTTGGTATTTGGTCTGTCCCCGTTTGTACAAGACCAATGAAACCCAGCTTGATACCGTCCTTCTCGATTATATGATAAGGAGGAATACTGTCCAGTTCTCCCCGGGAGGAATTGATATTGGCGCAGATAATCGGGAAGGTTGCGTCGTTTATTCTGGCCCGAAGAATTTTTTGTCCGAAATCGAATTCGTGATTTCCTAATGTTCCGACCTCGTAGCCCAAGTCGTTCATTAGCGAGATGATGGGGAAGCCTTTTTCTTTCGCATGGTCCACATATGGGTTGCCAGTGAATCGATCTCCGGCATCTACCAGAATCACATTCGGGTGTTCCTCCTTGATGCGCTTCACGAATGTGGCCAGTTTGGAGAATTGTTCAATTCTCCCGTGTATGTCATTGGTGGATATGATCACGATCTCTTTTTCTTCGGTATTCTGGCAACCGGAGAGGAACATGATCCATAGCAAGGTCATGTACATTTGTAATTTGGAAAACACGGAAAGGGGTAGCATCAAATTCATATCATTGTATTTTCAGCGTACAAAGATAATTCAAAAGTGGAATTTTTAGTAGAAGAAATTTTTCAGAAAATCCGTAATATATTAAAGAATAAAAATAAACTTTTATTGTTCTTCATTCGTATAATTCTGGTGTGATTTTTGTGATAATAATGATATAAACCATTCGGATAAAGTTATGAAAGCAGCTTTGTTTTTTGAAGATAACCAGCTCTGCCATCTCGGTGAAAATATTGGAGAAAAGGCGATTAAAGTATCAACAATTACGACAGAAGATGATAAAGTCGTTTCTATAAAGAATAGTGAAGTGAAAAATCGGAATATGAATTATTTTATCCAGTGGTTAGTGGACTGTGGTATAAAAATGATTTATGTCTCCGGTATTGACGAGAAAGTAAAGCGATTCTTTGAACAGATGAAAATCATCGTGAACGTGAAGAACCAGTCTGATAAAACTCTTTTGTTGGCAGAAATTACTTCTCAAAAGTAATAAATTGGATTTTGCAGTTTATCCCGGGTCTCAAACCCGGGATAATTTTTTACGTCCTTCGATTACAATTATTTTTATTACTTTATCTTTGCTAGACGATAATTGCAGAGGAATTGTTATGTCACTGGAAAAAGTAAAACAATATTTTGATAGCCTTGGTTTAGGACAAAGGGTTCATGAACTGGCCCAGTCGAGTGCTACCGTGGAGGAAGCGGCTGTTGCCGTGGGGTGTGAGCCGGAGCGTATTGCTAAAACAATGTCTTTCCTGTTGGGAGAGAAGCCGATATTGGTTGTTACGGCCGGGGATGCCAGGATTGATAATAAAAAATACAAGGAGTATTTTCATCAGAAAGCGAAAATGATACCGGGAGAATTGGTGGAGCAATATGTCGGGCATGCCCCCGGAGGAGTCTGCCCGTTTGTTATTCCCGAGGAAACACAAGTGTTTTTGGACGTTTCGCTTAAACGCTTTGATATTGTTTATCCGGCAGCGGGGACAAGTAATAGTGCTGTCGAGTTGTCTATCAAGGAGCTGGAGGATTGTTCCCGTTCCCGGGAGTGGATTGACGTGTGTAAGGATTGGGAAAAGGAATGAATCGGCTTGGTTTGTCCCAGTACGTGATGGTTAGCCTGTGCATGGCTCTCGTTGCGGCTACATAAAACATACTTTTGTCAATGAGCGTGTTGTAATTGCTGGCATTTGTTTGTGGAATAATCACCTCGTCGAATTCTAACCCCTTCGCCATGTGGGATGAGGTGATGATAATTCCTTTGGCGAAAGCCGTACTCTGGTGAGAGAGGAAATAGAGGTTGTCCGTGTGTGATTTAAGTCTTTCCGTGATTTCTTGTGCTTGCACTTCGGTTTTGCATATTATCCCGAGTGATTTGTAATTCGACTTTTTGAATGTGGTAATTATCCCCGAGATGGCGGAAAGTTCTTCTTCCGGATTCTTGAAAGAAAGTACGGTAGGAGCATCCCCATGTCGGGCAATGGCTTCCAAGTCTTCGTTCGCTTGAATCCTTTGTGCGAAATTCGAGATCTCGAACGTGGATCGATAACTCTTGCAAAGTTTCATTACCTTGCCCGTGACAAATGCTTTTTGAATCATCTCGGCTGTTGATGAACCGTAGGGATTAACCGATTGGCAAGCATCTCCGAGAATGGTTTTCCGGCAGGAGTAAAGTTTTTGAATCATCTTGTATTGTATAGGGGAGTAATCTTGCATCTCGTCAATCAAAAGGTGTTTGATTCGAGAAGGGGCAGGGAGTCCCTCTAAGGCTACGTGGAGATATGCCAAGGGAGCTAAGTCTGCATATTCCAGTGTACGGTTCTTGTGCGTTTTGAACATTTCGGGTTTTCCGCTCCACATGAAGAAGTCTTTGTAAACTTGGAGGGCGTTGTTTCCGGCAAACATCTTTTGTATTTCCTTCTTCAACAGGTTTCTTTCTGTTGTTGTCACCTTGAAATAATGCTTCAAAGTCATCATTTCTAAGATATAATCCGTCATCGTCTCGAAACGTTGGCGCATCGGGTAACGGTTGAATCGTCGAAATTGCTCATCGATAAATTCGGCCGGAACGGTAATATGTTTTGTTAGCTTGACATCCGTTGCTTTAAAATAGTGGTTCTCCATGTGAAGAATAAACTTCTCTAGTTGCGAGATGAAATCAAAGGATGCTTTATATTGAATTCGTTCAATAAATCCCGGTGTTGGCTTTTCTAATAATTCTGTAACCTGTTCGAAGAAATTCTGGTATTTGTATTTATTGTTAAGAACCCCCGAAAGGATTTGTTCCATACTGGTTTCGGGAACTGTTTCCTCGCCGAGTTCCGGGAGGACGTTCGAGATATAATCGGCGAAAACCTTGTTCGGGGAGATGATGAGAATATCTTTTGAGGTGATTTCTCCTTTTTGTGCGTAAAGCAAGTAAGCGATGCGATGCAAGGCAATGGATGTTTTCCCTGATCCTGCTACCCCTTGTATAATTAGTGTTTGAGTATCTTCGTTTCGGATAATCCGGTTTTGTTCCCGTTGTATCGTGGTCACGATATTCTTCATCTTATCGTCGGTATTGGAACTTAGTTCTTTTTGCAGAACATCATCATGAACGGTCAATGAATTCTCGATCATGTATTCCATCTGACCTTTACGGATGCGATATTGTCGTTTGAGAGAAATGTCTCCCTCAACCTCTCCGGTTGGGGAGGAATAGGAAGCGGCACCCAGTTCATGGTCATAAAACATACTGGATATGGGAGCCCTCCAATCGTGAATTAGGTTTGCTTTTTTACCGGGATCGTAAAATGTGTGAATCCCAATATATAATACCCTTGTTTCGCTTTCCTTTTTTCTTTCAGTGAAATCTATGCGCCCGAAATAGGGAATATCCAGAATTTTCCCCAGGCGTTTGCGTTTGTCAATAACACTCTCGCCGGTTGCAAAATGGCGTAAGATACTTTCCCGCATAGAACGTATCTCGTGTGGATCAATGTCTTTATTCGACCATAGATATTCCTTGTATTCTTGTAACGTGTCAACGTGTTCTTTAACAGACTTGTCCGTGTTGTTAATTGAATTGTTTATAATGTTGATAATCTGTCGTAAATACTCTTTTTCCTGTTCTTCCGTTTTATTGAACACCATAGCCTCCTAGTTGTTTTAATTAAAATTGCGCGAAAAGAAGAACAAAGTTAATTCAACAACATGGAGGAGGAAATAGTTATTTATAGCTATCTTTACTAAGGTTTTATTTTCTACGTTGATTTTGTCTAATTATTTTAGTATCCCTAATTCTATCCCTTTGTTGATTGCTTCAATGGAATTTTGAGCTTCCAGTTTATGGAGTAAATTTTGTCGATGGATATTCACGGTGTGAATGCTGATTTGGAGTTTATGGGCAATCTCCTTGCTTAGTAATCCTTTTTGAATCAGGTGCAATATTTCTGTTTCCCGTTCTGTTAGATGGATTGTCGGGGAGAATAATAACGTTGGAGAAAATAGTTCACCGCTTTTGAGGTTGAGAACGGTACAGGCAACCTGTCCTGAATCCTTTTGATCCGGTGAAATACTCATGTTGCCTAGTATAAGCCATGCTTTCCCAGCACGTCCTTGTTCCAAAACTTGCACTTTATTCGTTACTCTCACGTATTGTTGCTTGGCATTACGTACTCGAAAGCTGTAAATGTTACAATAATCATTGCGTTGTTCTACGGGCAGGTTATAAATGAATTGTCCCAGTTTGATCTGTAAATCAACCAACTGATCAAAATCATCCGGGTGAAATCGGGATTCCAGGTAATCTCCCTGTTTCTCCAAGGTGGCGATTTTGTCCTCATCATAACCTAGTAAGTTTGCAAAATGTGGAGAGGCGTAAACGTATTTATTTTTGTAAACATCAACTACAAACGTGCAATTTCGACTAACTCTAGCCATTTTATGAAGCATGGATTTATCCCGTTCCCACACGGCGTAATCAATATCATGTATTGATAAGTGTTGTTTAGCCCACATTTCTTCTCGAGTGATATTGGTCGACTTCATGTTGTTATATTGTTTGAGGATTTGCATGATGGAGGATGATGACGGGACAAAAGTATGAAATAATCAGCGAAATAACGAAGGTGTGTAAAAGGAAGTATGGAGAAACCCTTGTCCGATGAATAACTATGGTTGGGCTATCCTTTCCCTAGAGCATTGACATAGCATAAATATGGCATATACATAACATGTACATTGATCTATGTATATGATTGGTTCGTGTTGTGTTGGTATCCAGTTGGTGTCCTAAGCCAATGGTAAAGAAAGGTTTTACAAGATATTATATATCACTATCTATTTAGTTACCAAATGTTATTTATTCAAGCGATTTGGATCAAGTATCAAGTTGTTGATAATAAAAGTATCAATATCCGGAATTTGTCTTGTAAGCGTTTTAATGCTATTTTTTTCTGCTTTTTTACTGTTTCGACATTTAAATCTAATTCTTTGGCTATTTCAGAGGGCTTTTTCCCGTCTAACGTGAGTAAACAGATTTTTTTACATTGTGGTGGTAGTTGCTCGACGGAGGAAAGTAATTGACGATATACTTCTTCTTTTATCAGGCTGTGGATGATGTTCGATTCCTCTTGTTCTTGGTAATTGTCTATAATTTGTTGCTTGTGGTAATGTTGAACTTTGCGATCCCGTAAATAAGTGAAACATTTATTTTGCGTGGAAAGGTATAAATATTTACGCAATAGTAATTCGTTTTCAAATTTGACCTTTTTTTCCCAGATTCGGATAAATATTTCCTGAACAATATCTTTTGCGGCTTCCTCGTTATTTATGAACGAGAAAGCAAATTGAACAAGTGCGGGATAGAATTCATTAAATAGAATTTTATACCGAGATTCTTCATATATATTTTGTATGTTGTTCATTTGCCCCGTCTCTGACCTGAATGATTATTGATTGATAGTTCAAAAATAGTATTTTTTTCGCTTGGAACGTTAGTTAAATAATTTTTTTCTAAATTCTTTTACCCCTTTTGAGTTCATTGAGAGTTATTGGAGTAAAATAATCATAATGGATAAAAATTTCGATATAGCAGATTGTATTGTTGCCTTGATTCAGGGGGTGGCAACTCAGGAGCAAGTGACACGTTTGGATGCGTGGTTAGAGGAGGCTGATGAGAACAGACGTTTGTTTGCTTCTTTATTGGATGAATTTGCCTATGAACAAAGGCGCAAAAAATTGGGACAATTAAAGTTAAATGAATCCTTTGAAAACGTGCGGAAGGAGAGAAATAGAAGGGTGAGATTGCGGAATATAAGAAGAATAGCTGTTGCGGCTTCCGTGTTACTACTTGTGACGGTGGGAGTTACCTGGTTAGGAAAAGGGGATCGGGATGTTGTCGGGCATTCCCTGCCAACGACGGAAGCGGTAGGAAGAGGACGGGCTTTACTTACTTTGTCCACGGGTGAGTGCGTGGTGTTGAGTCAGCAAGATACGTTATTACAATCAGAAGAAATTTCTATTCGGGTTAACAGGGCGGGAGAAGCCGTGTATGAAACAAAAGATTCTGTTGCTCCTTCAAGTACAACGTATAATATTATGGAAGTTCCTCAGGGGGCAGAGTTTCATTTAACACTTGGTGATGGAACTAAAGTTTGGTTGAATTCCGGAACGAAATTGCGTTATCCGGTGAAATTTACAGGTGATGTTCGGTTCGTGGAATTAAGCGGAGAGGCTTATTTTGATGTAAAACGAGATGAGGCGTTGCCTTTTGTGGTGAAAACTTCTCGTTCGGAAGTGATGGTGTTGGGTACGGAGTTTTGCGTGAAAGATTACGTGAATCAAGTGAATCAAACCACGTTGGTAAGCGGGAGTGTTTCCGTGAAGGATTTTAGGGGACAGTCTTATGTGATTGTTCCGGGGCAACAAGTCTGTATCGACCAGGATTCTTCCCGCGTGTTGGAAGTCGAAACTCTTTATTTCACTTCTTGGAAGGATGGATATTTCATGTTTGATCAGGCCACGTTAGAACGTATTATGGATGAATTGGCTCGATGGTATAATTTTGATTACTTTTTCGCTAATGCGGAGGCTAGGAATATGATGTTGACGGCAAGAATTAAAAAGTATGATAATATAGATACTGTTTTGGATATTTTGTCTCGGACGGGAGATATTCGTTTTTCCCGGAAAGGGAATACAATAACAATCGTAAGTAGATAAAACTTAGGGGAATCGGCACCACCCATATTCCCCTTAAGTTCTTCTTATATTTAAGAATTAAATAATTTACAAATTTATGGAAAAAAAAGGGAAAAGCGGGCTTTACCCGCGAGAAAAATTGAAACTTTTAGCAAGGCTTCAGCGTGCTTTGTTGTTGTTGATTTTCTTTAGTTTGCCGATTGTAAGTTTCGGACAAGAGAAGAAATTCACGTTTTCTTTTAAACATGTGCCGATAAGTACCGTGTATCTTCATATAGAGAAGAATAGTGACTATTCTTTCGTCTATAATACTCAAGAGGTGCAACGGATAGGGTTGAAAGATTATAAATTCGAGAATGCTTCGATCCGAGAAATTTTGGATTACTGTTTGAAAGGAACGGATTTGACGTATGAAATTCGAGATAAACATATTATTATACATCGAGATTACCAGAAGAATGGACCGGAAGAGATGGTTGTTGTTCGAGGAAAGGTTGTGGGTACTGATAATGTTGTTTTGCCGGGGGTAACCGTTTTGTTGAAAGGTACCGTGACGGGAGTGACAACAGATGCGGAAGGCAAGTATTCAATTTTTGTTCCTAAAAAAGGTGCAACTTTGATCTTCTCTTTCGTCGGGATGAAGACCAAGGAAGTGGTTTGTGGCGATAAGCGGGAAATAAACGTCACGTTGGAAGAGGATGTGCAGGCGATGGAAGAAGTGGTCGTGACGGGGTATCAGACATTACGCAAGAGTGATGTGGTGGGTTCTGTCACGACGGTAAAGGCCTCGGATGTTATGATGCCGGCCTATACTTCCATTGACCAGATGTTGCAGGGACGGGTTGCCGGGATGATGGTGATGAACACGAGTTCCCGCGTGGGAACGAGTCCTAAAATACGGATTCGGGGAACATCCACGATTTTAGGTAATCAAGATCCGTTGTGGGTGGTTGATGGCGTGATACAGCCAGATCCGCTTCCCTTGAACCAGGATGATATGATGGTGGATGATTTGAAAAATATACTGGGTAACCAGATTTCCTGGTTGAATCCGGCGGATATCGAGACAATAACCGTGTTGAAAGATGCTTCCGCCACCGCTATCTATGGTTCTAAGGCTGCCAACGGTGTGATCGTGATTACAACTAAAAGAGGACAAACTGATCGCATGACGGTAAATTATAACGGAACGTTTTCATTCCGAGCTCGTCCTCATTACGGGTTATTTAATTTGATGAATTCTGAGGAACGGATTCAGTTTAGTCGGGAAGCTTTTGCCGCGGGAGCCGTGTATCAAAATGTTCCGGTGGAGTCTTTGAACACGTACGAAGGAATTATGACCCTGTTTTATGCCAAGCAAATTTCTAAAGAAGAGGCAGAAATGGCTATACAAAGATTGGGACAGACGAATACGGATTGGTTTAAATTGTTGACTCGTAATTCTTTTAGTCATAACCATAATTTGAGTATATCCGGTGGAAGCGAGAAAATCGTGTATAATGCTTCCTTGGGATACAGTGATCAAGCTGGAGTGGAAAAGGATAATGATGCGAAAAATCTGAGTGGACGTATTAATGTCGGAATTGAATTACATCCCAAAGTTCGTGTGGATATGAGTTTGATCGGGAGTGTTAATCGGACTTGGGGATATGCGGCAGGTGTTAATCCTTTGGAATATGCGACATCGACCAGCCGTTCTGTGTTGGCTTATGATGATGTTGGTAACCAGTATTTTCAAAAAATGAGAGCGAATTACAGGTATAATGAAAACCTCGTGTTACTAGGCTTTAATATTTTGAATGAGATGCAACATAGTTATTCAAAGAATAAGTCCTCTCAAATAAACGGGAATTTGAATTTTTCATGGGATATTACACCTTGGTTAAGGTATGAATTTGTGGGTGGTATAAATAACAATGTCGGAGTATCAGAGTCTTATGCGGGAGAACAAACCCATTACGTGGCCAAGAATTATAGAGGGTATGATTTCGGCTCGGAAATGTTTGGTTCGGATAAGTATAAAGCAGCGATGTTGCCATCCGGAGGGGAATTATATAATGGAAATTCGGATGTACTGGGGTGGAATGTTCAGAATAAGATTACTTTTCAGAAAACGTTGAAGGAAGATCATCGGATCAACTTATTGATAGGTACGGAAGTGTCGTCAACTAAAACAGAGAATAGGGGACAAAAAATTTATGGATACGTGGCAGAAAGAGGCGAGAGTGTTATAAGACCGACACCAATAAAGGAGTTGGTGCCTATTGGTAATGCTCCTGTAACAGGATGGGGAATTTTAGAGGATTTGTATGATGGAGCAGGATGGAGTCGAAGCACGTTGACGGATAATAAATTTTCCTTGTTTGCCACCTTGGCTTACTCTTATAAAAATAGATACGTGTTGAATGCCAGTATACGTAACGATGCTTCCAATCGCTTCGGGCAGGATCAGAATAAACGTTTCGACCCGACTTATTCTTTCGGGCTTTCTTGGAATGTTGCTCAAGAACCTTGGTTGAATAGTATTTCTAATATATTGAACCAGTTCAATATGAGAGTGTCCTATGGTATTCAGGGAAATGCGGTGAATTCAATAAGTCCTGAATTAATATTGAGCATGGGGACCACGAAACTTTATTATGGTGATTATATGTCGACTATCTTTCGTATTCCTAATTCCCATTTGAGTTGGGAACGTACGAAGATTTGGAACTTTGGTTTAGATGTTCAATTTATTCAATGGATCACGATGAACTTGGAATATTACACGAGAACGTCCAATAATATTGTGAATCAACGAATAGCCTTAGAGTATGGTAGGGAAGGAACAGAGGTGAACGGTGGGCGTATTGTGAATTCCGGAGTAGAGTACACGTTGAATATTACACCAATACGTACGAAGAATTGGGCTTGGACGATCGGGTTAAATTCATCTAAAAATTGGAATAAGGCAAAAACCCAATCGATTAGTGAAATTACGCTGAGAGATTATTTGTCGGGATCTTCTGATAAGGTATTGAAAGAGGGATATGCGGTATCTAGTTTTTGGTCATATAATTTTAAAGGTATCAATCCGAATGACGGAAGTCCGGAATATAATTTACTTTTTGAGCAGGACGAGCAGGGGGATTATGTGAGAAATGAAGATAATAATCTTGTTTTAAGGGAAATTTCCGATTACACGGATTTACTTGTTTATTCTGGTAAAACCGAGCCAGATTTCACTGGAGGTTTGACAACTCGTTTGAGGTGGAAAGGTTTGACGTTCGGGGCGAATTTTTCTTTGTTGTTGGGAGCCAAGAAAAGGTTGCCGAATCCATATCCCGCGAGCGGCAATATTCCATTATCTAACGTAAATTTGAGTAAGGATCTGAAGAAACGTTGGAAAGTGCCCGGAGACGAGAAAAATACAAATATTCCGGGAGTTTATGCCGGTCGTATTCCTAATATGATTAATCTTCAAGATGGAAAATCGTATAACGTGTATGATATGTGGGGACAGTCGGACGTGATGGTTGTAAATGCCGATTTTTTGCGTTGTCAACAAATGTCGTTGACTTGGAATATGAATGAGGAATGGTGCGCGAAAATAGGAGTGAAAAGTTTATCGCTTAACGCAATTATGAATAACGTGTTTGTGATTGCCGATAAAAAGTTTCATGGTTTTGATCCGGAATTGGGAGATAGCGTGCAGCCCAAGACATACTCTTTTGGTGTAACTGTTGGTTTTTAAAAGGAGGTTTTTATGAATAGAATGATAAAATACGGGTTATTGGTGACCATGTTTTTTATGGCATCATGTGGTGATTTCTTGGAGCCTAAATCCCAGAGTGAATATGTTCCCAAATTAGTTAAATCATTAGACGAATTGTTGCTGGGAGAAGTATATATGGGACCGGGATATAGTGATGGGCAGTTTTACGGGGTGTTGGGGTTATTCGATGACGATGTGGCTATTCGGCCGGATTGGAAGGCGAATGCTTCTGAGGAAGAGAAGATAAATAAAATCCGGATGGCTTACACGTGGGCTAAAAACATGAAAGATGAGTTTAGTGGATATAATACCTACGGGGAAGTGTACAAAAAAATTCTTGGATGTAACTCTGTTTTGGATTATATTGATGAGGTGCAGGGATCTGAAGAGGAAAGGAATAGGGTCATGGCTCAAGCTTTGGCTTTCCGGGGATATTTTTATTTTCACTTGATAAATTTGTATGGAAAACCTTACTCCGTGGGTAAAGATTCGCCGGGAGTACCTTTGAAGTTGACGGCCGAGATGGGGACAAGCGGAATGAAAAGGAACACGGTTGAGGAAGTTTATACGCGGATAATACAAGATTTATTGGAAGCGGAACGTTTGTTTAAGACATTGCCGGAAGGAGAGTGGAGTTTACAAAATAACCGGATCAATTTACCTTGTGTGCAATTACTTATTTCCCGCGTGTATTTGTACATGGAGAATTGGGCGCAGGCGTTGGCTTACGGAGAAAAAGTTATTACCGATTATGGTTACGAAGTATTGGATTTAAATGGAGAGCCTCTACCCAATGAGAAAATGAATCCTACTTATAGGAGTTATTATACTTGGGAAAATCCGGAGATTATATTTTTGTTTGGGAATCAAGGAGATGTATTGGAACTGCCACTAACAAGGGTTTATTATAGTGGAGATAAAGGTTTCACAAGTTATATCCCTGCCGTGGCTTCAGATAATTTAATAAGAACTTATGATCTTACGGATTTACGGCGAGATCATTATTTAATGTGGGAAGTAATAGATTATGGATATACTCCAAGGTATAAAAAGGCCGTGAGTAAATTTGAGGCTGTTAGTAATTACAATATAGAGGTTTCTTGGAATGGTGGAAAGTGGGGCGTTGCTTTTAAGGTCACAGAAGCTTATTTGAACGCGGCGGAGGGAGCTGCAATGCTTTATAAAGAAACGGGAAATGGAGAATTTCAAATGAAGGCTCAGGCTTTGCTTGATAAATTACGAGTGAAAAGGTTTAGTGCCGCGGCATTTGTGAGTACGGATATTAGTGCCGCGGATGAGTTGATCGCTTTTGTCCGGGATGAGCGTCGAAGAGAATTGTGTTTCGAGAATCATCGTTGGTTTGATTTGCGTCGCTATGGAATGGAAGAGATAAAACATGTTTGGTATGATGCTTCCGGCAATTCTTCCGAGTATGTGTTGGAGAAAAATGATCCTGGTTTTACGCTTCAGCTTCCGAATGAAGCTTTTGAATATAATTCTGGTTTGGAGCAAAATGAACCGAGAAAATGATGTTTAAATGTTAATCGAATTGCGTTATGCTGATAAAACAAATATATAGGGTGTTGTTGCTGGCCTTGTTGGGCTTGGCTTCATGTACGGATGATGATGGAGTGGGGACCGTGCAAAGAGTAGATTTGCTTGATTTTGAATTTCCCCAAGGGAATGATCCATGGGATAGGGAGATTGAACAAATAGCTAAAGATTGGGGGATGTATATTATTTATAAAAATGTAGATAGTACGCATTTAAATCGGATGTGGACAACTCCAATTTATAACGATCCGATTTATGTTTGTACAACTCCTAGTAATGAGGAAATACAGATATATCTGGATTTAGTAAAAGAATGGTTGTTAGGAGGGATGGATAAGAATAAAGAAGAGGATCGGAGGTCATTACCCTATTATCTGTACTTGGTAAATGATTTTAATGATGGAAATCCTCGTTCGCAAACCTACCAAAAGAATCATATCCAATTTAAGAAAGATGGGTTGGATTATTGGAGTTTGAGTTTTACGAGTGATGAATTGGAGGCTGGTTTGACTTCAGAACAGATTCATGGGGTTGCGTGTACATTTAGTTATCCGGGGTTGAAAACACGTTTTGAAACAGGAGATTATGAGGTCGCACCAGGTTTTGCCGGGATGTCGGATTATGAGACCAAAATAGGGAGGCGTTATATTTCCTTTGAGCAATGGAAAGAAGAGAATCCTTATTTGCCGGAGTATTTCTATGCTGAAAACATATTAATTGATTTGTGTGATAAAGATCCGGATAATGCTTACAAACGTAGAGGTTTTGCTTCTCAATTAGGGGAAGATTTTAAACCGATAACCAATTTGAATGGAAGGCAAACTTATGGCGCTCCGACATGGATGCCTTGGATTACCCGGTTGTTTGAGAATGAATGGGGCTCTATCGTGTATGATGAAAATCCGGGGCCTGTTGCAGGAACCGTGGAAGAACGTGTGCGATTGGATTTTTTGAATATGATCCGCGTGGCAATGACTTACCCGGAAGAGGAAGTGCGGGAGATGTATCCTGTTGATGCCGAAGATCCATTGGATCAGGTAGGGAATCGGATTATTAATGACAAATATGATTTGGTCGTGGAATACATGAGAACAACTTACGGGATCAATTTGCAGAGATACGCTGAAATTCTGGATGAATAATTGAACAAGGGGACTGCAAGTTTCTGGCATTTCAAGACTGCCTTTTGAAATTAAGATGATTGTAAATAAATCACAGGATAAATTTGTATGAAACAAAGAAAAATTAGTTCTATTGCGATCTTTTTGATCGGGATGGGGATTATGGGATGTACTTCTTCTGAAGGATATAAAATACGAGGAACAATAGGAGATGTGCAAGAGGGAAAAGTTACTCTTGTTACTTATAACGGAAAAATGTGTGATACGTTGTCCGTGGCGGAGATTAAGGACGGGAAATTCGAGATGCAAGGGAGTGTTCCCGAATTGACGGTGGGAATCATGTCGGTTGAGGGGGTGTTTGCTCAGACCGTAATTTATTTAGAGGATAAGGAGTACGAGGTGAAATTGGATCCTGGTAATCTGGGATTCAGTGAAATTTCGGGTGGTGGTGACACGCAGCAACTTGCCAATAAATATTTGGCTATCGACATCAACCTGTCGAAAGCTGTCGCTCAGGTGCGGGATGAATATATGGTAGCAATCAGGAATCCTGAAAGTGAACATTTCCTGCAATTGAAAGGGTTTGTGGATTCTCTGCAGCAGGCTGCCGATGTGGAGAAAGAAGCGTTTCTGACTCAACATGCAGACTCCTATATCGCCCTATGTGAACTGGCCAATAGGGCCGAGAGGCTCCCTTTGGATGAATTGAAAAAACGATTCGGTCTGTTGTCCGCAGAGTTGCAGCAAAATGCTTTAGGGAAAGCGATAAATGAGCAAATATGTAAAAAGGAGGCTTTAGCCGCGGGACAGGTGGCTCCGGATTTTACCGTGCAGAATGCGGAGGGGAAATCTTTTACCTTATATTCGATTAAGGCTAAAATGAAGATTATTGATTTTTGGGCTTCGTGGTGTGCACCTTGTCGGGCACTTACTCCTCAGTTGAAAAAGCTCTATGAGGAGTTTCACGACCGGGGGCTTGAAATCGTGGGGATTTCTATGGATGATGACAAGGAAAAGTGGGTAAAAGCGATAGAAGAGGAGAATTTGGTCTGGATTCAAGGATCTAATTTGGAGGGGTTTAAGCGGGAAAACTCTTTGTGTCAACTGTATAATATCACCAACGGGATCCCTCATCTTGTGTTAATTGATGAGAATAATCGTATTATTACAGCAGGGGCGAAAGTGGAACCCTTGCGAAATGAAATCATGAAAATCTTTCAAAAATAATAGTGTATCTTATGAAGAAATTTATTGTTTATTTGTTCTTTCTTAATTTGTCGTGTGGTTTATTTGCCCAAAATGCAAATTATGAACAAGCAGAAAAAGCCAAGTCAAATAGGCTCCCTTGGAATAGTGATCAATTAACTCCATTCTTCACCCAGGGGAGCGATGATTTTTGGTTTCGGGAAGTGAAAGAGGGAGAAGAAAAATATTATTATGTGGATTTAAAGGCGAGAAAGGTAGAGAAGTTATGGGATCCGGTTTACTTGGCTGCTGAAATGGAAAAAGCCACGGGAAGGAAATATGATCCGAAGAAACTTGGTTTTTGGAAAATTTATTTCAACAAGGGAGGGGAAATACTCAATTGGATGGACGGAAATGTTATATTCGAATATAACCGGAAGACTAGAAAATTGAGTTACACGAAAAAGGAGATTAACCCTTCCGATATGATGCCTAGGAGGATGAGGTTTGATACCGGCATTTCACCTGATGGAAGGTATCAGGTTTTTGGTAAAGAGCATAATGCTTATATCCGGGACTTACAAGATTCTACCGTGGTGCAATTAACCTTTGATGGAATCCCCGGGTTTAGTTACACGGATGAGAGGGAGACGACAAAAGAAGTTCCTTTGGCACCTCTTTGGTTTGATGATTCTAAAAACTTTTGTCTGTTTCGTCAAGATTTACGTGGTTTGGGAGAGGTTTCTTACATAAATTGTTTGAAGGGACGGCCATTGGCTCAGAATTCACCAATAATTTTAGTCGGAGATTCTGTTGTGCTGTACAATGAAATAACGCTATATGACGTGAGCACAAAGACGCAAAAGAAAGTGAAAATTGATAAGTGGCAAGATCAGCAAATGAGGATACTTCATTCGGATACGAAAGCAAATAAACTCTATCTGGAACGTAGAAATAGGCGAAATACGATGTTGGACGTTTGTGAAGTAGATCTTTCGACCGGAGATGTAAAAGTCATTATTCATGAAGAAGGGGATCCGTATATCGGCATTGAATTAGCTTCGATCACGTTCTTAAATGATTATAAGGATATAATCTGGTGGTCAGAGCGTACGGGGCATGGACATCTTTACCATTACGACGGGGAAGGTAACTTGAAAAATGTTATAACCTCGGGTAACTGGACGGCAGGAAAAGTCGTCTCGATAGACGAGAAAAACCGGACGGTTTATTTTCAAGCGTATGGCGTTACTCCCGGGGAAAATCCCAGTTATGCGAAGATTTGTAAAGCTAACGTTGACGGGAAGGGAAAAATGGTTGTTCTCACTCCTGAAGAAGCAACGCATAATGTCATATTCTGCCCAAGTAAAAGGTTTATAATAGATGCTTTTTCACGTCCGGATCTTCCCTATCAATTTACGGTGAGGGATACTCGGCAGGGTGATTTGGTTTTTAAGTTGAGTGAACTGGACTTGAATGATATGTATAAACAAGGGTGGAAGATGCCTGAGACTTTTTCAGTGAAAGCTGCAGATGGAGAAACAGATTTGTATGGTGTCATGTGGAAACCTTTCGATTTTGATTCCACGAAACGATACCCGATTATTTCTTGTGTATACCCCGGGCCGCAGACGGATAATGTCCCATTAACATTTGAAGTGGGATCTACGAATGAGGCTTTGGCTCAGGTTGGCTTTATCGTTGTTGCTTTCAATCATCGGGGTGGACTCCCGCTCCGGGGACGAGAGTATCATTCCTTCGGTTACAATAGTATTCGTGATCATGCTTTGGCAGACGATAAATGTGGCTTGGAGCAGTTGATAGCTCGTCATTCTTTCATAGACGGTGATCGAGTGGGGATATACGGGCATTCCGGGGGAGGAATGATGTCTACCGCCGCGATTTGTACTTATCCCGATTTTTATAAAGCATGTGTATCATCGGCGGGAAATCATGATAATAATATTTACTCGCAATTTTTTGTCGAGAGTCATTATGCTATCGACGAGGAAGTGAAGGTGATAGAGGAGAAACTCGAAACGAAAGACGGGCGAGATTCCGTGATCATGCGTGAAAAAACGTTTTATTCCGTGAATTTGCCCACGAATATGGAGCTGGCTAAAAATCTGAAAGGCCATTTAATGCTTATTGTCGGCGGTATGGATGGGAATGTTCATCCGGTGCAAACGATTCGCATGGTGGATGCTTTCATTAATCATGGTAAAGATGTGGAGTTCGTGTTGTTGCCACGCGGGCGGCACACGTATGATGGGGTTTCTGCCTGGTATTTTGAGAATAAGTTGCGTTCGCATTTTGCAAAATATTTGTTGGGGGATTTTAAGTCTTCCGGTTTTTATGATATTGAAATAAATGAGTATGAACAAATAATAAAATGATCAGTTATGAAAATTATTGTATGGTGCTTGTGTATGTTGTTTTCTATCAACGCTTTTGCTGATGGAGAAGAAGGGGCAAAAGTTGGAGATCAGTCTCCCGACTTTGAATATGAAGATAAAGATGGGAAAATCTATTCTTTAAAGGATTTTAGAGGGAAATACGTTTTGATTGATTTTTGGGCGACTTATTGCGCTCCCTGTAAAAAGGAGATTCCTTATCTGGAGAAGATTCAAGAGAAATTTAAAAAGAAGAATATCTTTTTTGTTAGTATCGCGATAGATCTCAATAAGAAGGAATGGATTCAGTTTTTAGAACAAAATCCTTTAAAGGGAACTCAATTGGTGTTCGACCGGAAGTGGCTCTCTTTTGTACATTATTATCAGGTTACCACGATTCCTCGTTATATTTTGTTGGATAAAGAGGGTAAAGTGGTTCATTTGGATATGCCTCGTCCTTCGAATCCGGAGTTCGAGAAAATTCTGAAATCATTGAAGGGATTGTAATATTTACGTGAGATGGTTTTCCGAATTGGCTTTATATGTTTTCGCAAACAGGAAAATTTTGTATTCCCCGTGATTTATATCCGCAAAGTTTGCGTTTCTAGTGAGAACTAGGAGAAAAAGAATGGAAATGTAATAGAGAAACTACCTTTTTCTCGAAGATCATTCGAAGCTTACACGTGGCTTAGTCATCCCGTTATGGATGATCAACGTTTGAGCTTCGAATGAGCTCTGAGTAAGGGGTAGTATTTGGAACTTATTTGTCCTTTATTTGGAATATATTTGTGTATAAATCCTAGGTTAGATGTTCTTTTTATTTTACCATTATTTGCTGGGTAACTTACTCCCATTTGTTTGGAGGCTAATAAATAATTTGCAATAAAGGACACGATTTGTATGTCAATGCAAATTATTTATATCTTTCGCTTGAAGATAATCTGCTGAATATAAGGATGTAGATAAGACAAAATTATATTATATATATGTTTTTCATTACGGCTAAATTTGTTGGGTTGACTTGCGCGGTCACTTGCTCTTTGACTTGCACGGTAATAACGGATTAGTGTTCAAGAAAAGTATTTATTGGTTTAAAATAGAGAAAGATGAGGGCATATCCAAACTTTTTTCTATCTTTGTAACCGCCGTAACTGTTACGGAAATAACAAAGATAAAAACATGAAGTTTTATAATAGAACAAGTGAATTGGCAGAGTTGCAACGAATACAAAATTTATCGTTCAGCGACTATTCTCGTCTGACAGTAGTAACCGGAAGAAGAAGGATTGGTAAGACTAGCCTTATTATGAAGTCAGTTGAAGGCTTATCGACTGTCTATCTGTTTGTTGGTCGTAAAAGCGAAGCAACGCTTTGCTCCGAATTTATTCCTATTATTAGTCAATCGCTTGATACTTTTATTCCTGCTGAAATACGCACCTTTCGGTCTTTGTTCCAATATCTAATGGAGTTGGCTTTGCGGAAACCGTTCAATCTTGTTATAGATGAATTTCAGGAGTTCTACAACATCAACGAATCGGTGTATAGCGATATGCAGAATATATGGGACACCTATCGAAAGAAATCAAAAATGAATCTGATTGTATCCGGCTCTATTTATTCATTGATGCAGAAAATATTCCAGAACAATAAAGAGCCTCTATTCGGCAGAGCAGACAATATCATCAAATTATCGGCTTTTGATTTAAACACGCTGAAAGAAATTATGCGTGATTACAATCCAAGTTACACCAATGATGATTTGCTTGCGCTCTATACCTTTACAGGTGGAGTTCCTAAGTATGTTGAGTTGTTTTGCGACAACATCACATTGAACATAGACGAAATGATTTCATTTATGGTTCGGGAAAACTCTCCTTTTACCGATGAAGGGAAAAACCTGTTGATAGAAGAGTTTGGGAAAAACTATGCCACCTATTTCTCTATCCTGAGTGCCATTTCGGGCGGTGTCAATACACAACCCGAAATAGAAACTGCATTAGGGGATAAAAGCATAGGTGGTCAAATCAAACGACTGATTGAAGATTACAACATCATTGTTCGTCAACGCCCAATATTGGCAAAAGAGGGAAGTCAAGCTGTTCGATATGAAATACAGGACAACTTTATTCGTTTTTGGTTCAATTATTTCGACCGTCATCGCTCCTTGATAGAGATAAAGAACTTTATTGGTTTACAGGCTATTATCAAATCAGACTACCCGACTTATTCGGGCATTATGCTGGAAAGATATTTCAAACAGCAGTTTGCTGAAAGTTTCCAGTACAGAGCCATTGGTTCATGGTGGGAACCTAAAGGTAATCAGAACGAAATTGATATTGTTGCTCTGAAATTGGAGAAAAATCAAGCAGTAGCAGCAGAAGTAAAGCGACAAAAGAAGAACTTCAAGCCAGAGTTATTGGCAGCAAAAGTAGAGCATCTTAAAAATAAGTTATTGCCAAAATATCAGATTGATAGGGTTTGCCTATCGTTGGAGGATATGTAGTGGTTATTGTGAACTCGTTTTATAAGTGAATACAATCTTATTTTGAAATATTTGAGGTATCGGCTTCTCTTGGAATCTGAAGTTTCCTTTGCTTATATATGTGTATGCTAACATTTAATCGTAAATATATACTTTGATGTTGAAACGAATAAGAAACGTTTTTCTTATCGGGTTTCAAATATAGGTTTTTAATCTCAAAAGAGGGATTTTGGAATTCTGAATTAGAAGAAAAGGTGTTCGTTTTTGAGTTAACAGCTTTTATTGCGGATATTCATTCACGACCCATCTGCCCGTCCGATCGGAGCCTTCTCTTTTAATTATTCCCTTTTTAGTTAGTTGGGATAAGTGGTGTTTTATACTTCCCTCGGTACTGTTTAACAGATAAATCAATTCCCTTCTTGTAATAGTTGGATTTGCTTTGATTGCATCAATTATTTGTTGTTGGGTCGTTTTGGTTTTCTGGATGTTTTCTGGATGTTTTCTGGATGTTTTCTGGATGTTTTCTGGATGTTTCTTGAGTATCTGTTCCAAAGCCTTCCTCAAAGTATTTTTTCGATACATTTTCGACTACCCTAAAAGCGGTATGGAGAGAGAAATCAAACATTGCTTCTCCATTACCATTTTCCTGTAATTCTTTTTGAACTCGATAGACTCCTCTACTAAAGCGATTGACGTACCCCAATACCTTCATCGCTTCTGCAATGAATGGGTTTCTATAATCACTTACATTTGCCTTGTTTTGTTAATTTATCGTCTATTTTTATCAAATTCTTTATACGAGTGAATGATTAACAATTAACTTTGTGATAATTTGAAACAGATTAAATATAGATTATGGCGCGTCCCCAAACAATACAAATATTTTTACCTGATGGTAATCCTAGAGGAGTTCGTATTGCAGACATTACAAATAGAACTGTGAAAGCAATATTGTTTCCTCGTAATCAGTTTGATTATGTTCTTACTCGAAATGAGTTATCGAATGTCGGTTTTTATTTTTTATTTGGAGAGTCTGAAGACGGAAAACCTATGGTTTATATAGGAGAAGCAGAAGAATGTAATGAACGTTTAAAAAATCATCAAAGGAATAAGGATTTTTGGAACTATGCTATAGTTATAATTTCTAAAATAAATGCTTTTACAAAAACTCATGTGAAATTTCTTGAACACACGGCGATCAAACAAGCTATAGAAATCAATCGTTGGAAATTGGATAACAGTTCTGCTTCAAATCTTCCTCACGTGACAGAGAGTATGGAAGCTGATTTGTTGGATTGTTTTGAAACTACTAAAATATTGCTTTCTACGTTAGGATTTCCTTTATTTGAACCAATATCCCGGGTTATAGTTACGACAAGGAATGAGGGAATTTTTATGATAAAAAGTAAGGAAATCATTGCTGACGGGAATTTAATAGACGATGGTTTTGTCGTGTTTAAAGGATCAGGGGCGAAATTAGTGACAACGCCTTCATGTCATAAATATTTAATTGATTTAAGGACTTTTTTGCAGGAGAAAGGTGTGATGGTTGAAAGTAATAATAGCTATAAGTTTTTGGAAGACTATGTTTTTTCTTCACCAAGTACTGCCGGAGGAGTTGTTTTGGGACGTGCGACAAATGGATGGACGAAATGGAAAAACTCTGAAGGTAAAACTTTAGATGAAGTTAGAAGAAAAAGCGTGTAACCTTATATTAATAGTTTATTTTAATTGTGATCTGCAATATGTTTTTTTGAGTTTTTTAATTGTGGTTGCAGTAAATAATTCATTAAAACACATGTACATAGAGCAATCATCCAATTCTTCCATAAATATTCATACGTTTTCAGATGCAAGGACAGTTGGTTTGAAAAGAAGGCTTTTAAAGGATCATCATCTATTTGTTTTGCAGCTTTTTGCATATACCAATTACGAGCTTCTTTATCCGTTACACGCATTAATCGTTCATAATGCGACCAAGTTAATGTGGCGGGGAAAGCATACTCGGATTGGGCAGACGGCATCTACCCTTTTGGTGCTACGGATTGAGCAGGTATGGTCTGCCCAATTGCTAGATAATTATGTGAGGATGATATTTGTCTTTTGGGCCTAGAGCTATATATTAAATCGTGTAGTCGATTTCGAATCTTAGAAAGTTTTTATGTTTTGTTTCTATTATGCAGCAAATACACGGCATAATAGAAACAAAAATAAAGGGGGTAAGTAAGGATAATAGGTGCGGATTCTTGTTTTAGGTTAATGATTTCGAGGTGATATGTAGATCAATCGATCATAAAATGAGTAGAAATGATTATTTTTGCATATCATAAATGTGTTGAATAAACATTAAAGCTTGTTCATATTTTCCATTTCAACGAAGTGGATTTGAATATAATGTTTGATGCTTGTAAGGAATATATGTTGAATTATGATATCACCGAGAAGGTAGTTGCGGAGGTAAGGGGTTTTAGAAAAATGACTGACATTGCTTTTACAACACTGGATTTCTTAAAGGGAACGTGATGTGTTTAGGAAGGTGTTTGATAGATATTATGCTGATTAGAGATACAAAATATACCATGATACGATATTATTATGAATCCGAATACCGAATATGAAAAATTTGCTCAAGAAGTATATAGAGAATTAGCTAAAACAGATGTTGTGAAAACAATAGATGTAAAGCATAATATTCTATTGACAGGAAGATCTGGTCAGAAACATCAAATAGATGTCTATTAAAAGAAATCGTATGGAAATTCCTTCATCAAAGGTATTAACAACCAATTGTTTGAGTCGAGTATTTAATTCGACTGTTGCGACCTATAAATATTATTGGTTTATTTCTATTTTAGAGATATATGTGGGTACGGGAACTTCACGGATAAAGCTTTGGGATATTATTATCTCGATGATTGCTAATGCTTGGTATCCAGTTCATTATTTTCGTCTTTCTTTTGGGAAAAATGATTCGATCTATGGAGCAATTAAACAGCTTCAAGTGTTGACAGGAATTCCAATAGATGCGAGTAAAAAAGATATTATAGATACTTTAAGGAAAGAATTGTATCGCAAAGAAATTAAATCATTGCTGCGTGTTTTCACGTTGAACGTGCCTTTTCGTTTTCTCCGGCCATGGATAGATACATCTGATGATAAACAGGTGGTTGAGCGTTCTCAAGTCTTTGAAAATGTTTGTTTGTATGCGTTGGAAAAAGAAGGAAATGAATGGTGGATCGAGATAAATCCTGCTTGGAGTGATTATTTGAAGGAGAATTATCGGATATTGCTGGATTTTGCTTATTGGAATCTTACGTTATTTCTACAAACTCGCAATCCTAATGTGCCTAATATTCCGAATAAGTTAATTAAACCTGAATGTCGTGATTCACTTACCAAACAACGTGCGTTTTGGAATACTGTGTTTGAGGAGAATGGACGATTAACGTGTATTTACACCGGACGAGAATTATACGTGGGAGATTATGATTTGGATCATTTTATTCCGTGGAGTTTTGTTTCTCACGATTTACTTTGGAATTTATTGCCAGCAGATCCGAGTATAAATTCATCGAAGGGTAATAAATTACCATTACTAGATGTTTATCTTCCTAAATTGGCAAGTGCTCACCATGAGGCTTTACGTGTTTATATGACATTGAATAAGAATAGAACGGTGCTAGAAGATTACCTGTCATTGGGATATACTCCGAATGATTTGGTGAGCATGAATGATTCTTATTTTTGTGAAGTTTTTTATCAAACATTTTCTCCGATGGTTCAGATTGCTCTGAATATGGGATTTGAATCTTGGAATTATACATCTAATTATGAGTGAAATGAGTGTTACCTGTCCTTTTTGTAATTTGAAAGGAGAAATTGAAATTATTTGTGAAACAGAAAATTGTATCGCTTTTTATGACGGTTTTCCTGTGAATCCAGGACATGCTTTGGTAATTCCTAAACGTCATATAGCTAATTATTTTGAACTTTCTTGTGAGGAAATTCAAGAAATGCAGATTGTGTTGAGGCGTGTGAAGGGGATAATCGATGAACGTTATCATCCGGATGGTTTTAATATTGGTGTTAATGTGAACGAGGCGGCTGGGCAATCTGTATTTCATGTACATATGCATCTCATTCCAAGATATAAAGATGATGTGGAAAACCCGAAAGGAGGAGTTCGTGGAGTGATTCCTCATAAACAAAAGTATTGAATTCATTTCCAAACGGGATAATGGAGAGTATTACACAAAATCACAGTAAGATCTTGGCAATGTATTACCAAAATAGAGGTAAAATTTGGACAAGAGTAAAAAAGATAATATTAGTTCTGGTATTTTTTTACAATTGGGATAGTAATATTGAAAACTGTAAATTATTTATTATTCAAGTATTGATAATTATTGAATCCCTATTGATCGCGAAAATGAACGTGTGAAAATTTTGACTGAATGAAGATGATAGCTAGTTTTGCTATTCCTAAAAACTTCCAGCAGCCACGTAAAGTAATTGTAATAAATGTATTTTGCTTCTTGCATGGTGGTGGAAATCCATAACGTACTGGAAGACGTGGGACACCTAAACAAGAGGCTTTTTATTTTTAACTTTTAGATGGAAAAGAGTAATGTTTACACAAGCCTAAAGAATTGGCCGTGCTACTTGAAAAAAGCTTATGAAGATGAATCCACAACAATCTATGCCGACGATTTTAACGGGTTCAGTATATTTGTTTACATGCAACAAGGTGGTAAAATCTTGATCCAAGCTGACAACGGCACGATTGTTAGTAATTATGTTAAAAATGTTTACAAGTCAACAGTTACCAAGGATAGTGGTGATAAAGTATGTAAATGGTGTTTTGGTAAAGATCACGTTATTTTCAGGTTGAAAGAGTCGGGGGAAATGTATGTTTCAAGTAATAAAATTGAATTGGTGAATCTTTATTGTGAATCTGAGAATCTGGAAAAAGTTGAAGACTTTTTAAACAGATACTAGCACTATTACGTTCTGTTTGTAAGCGATCCCCGTTTTTGATAATGGTCGGGGATCTTTTTCTGAAATCAAGCGTTAAATAAGCATGAGCGGATAATAAAGCAATCGTGAAACGTGATTTATTGATGGGTAACTGTTTGTTGGACCTCATCGACAAAATTGTTTGGGTAACTTTAGATGTTTCCGTATATCTGTATCAGAAAAAAGCACCAAAAATAAGAAAAACTTCCGTTTTGTTGCTAATGTCATTCAGGAGCTTACCAAGCTTGTTTTAGGGGATTGTCGTAAATAATTATCTATTTCTTTTGCTTTTCTCGTTCCTCTTTTGCTTTTCTTCTTGCTTCGGCGATATAATCCCGATATTCTTTTAAACTGTTCTCTTCTTGATAAGGACGTGGTAAGAAATCTGCTATATCACAATCTAGGATCTTAGCAAGTTCGTTTAAATGATACAAGTTATATTTAGCTTTTCCTGTAGATTCTACTCCTCCAATGTAACCAGAGCCAGTAGAGAAACCGAGTTTATTGTTTATTTCGTCTTGTTTGATGCCTTTTGCATCTCGGATTTCTTTTACTTTTTGTATAATGTATTTGTCAATGGAAGTTTTCATGATAATTTAATTTGTATAAAGAAAGTGTTAATTGTATTTCACTAAACTTTACCACAGTAAAGTTTTTTGTTTGAAATTATTTGGAAGTGATGTTTCGAAAATATACCTTTACAGTGTCGGTTTTGAATAAATTTATTTTGTTTATCACAAGAACTCTGTTAATAATGAGAAGGGTAGTAGTGAAAAGGGATTTTTGAGAAATTGAAGGGTGAATTTGTGAGAATCGTTTTTTTGGTAACAAGAGTTAGATTTGATAACGTTAGTGTCGACAAATAAGAACAAATAGACAAATTATAATTTAAACTTGACGATGTAAAATTAAAAATGATGATTGTGTATAAGAGTAAATTTCTCGACAGATTAAATAGGCGCATCTGGGATAAAATCTTTCATAGAACATTTTAGAATTTTTGCGACAGCATTAAGATGATCTATATTGTATGCAATGGATGTATTTTCATCTTCGATTTGTTGGATGAAAGACTGGGAAACATTTAAGCAGTCAGCTAAATAGCGTTGACTTATATTAATTTGAATTCGACGTTCTTTTACCTTTCTTATAATATATAATTCAATTTCAGATTTCATATATGATATATTTGAATGTAAAATAAGAGATAAAGTAGAGATATAATGAAAAGGTATACCTTTTCATTGCACGAAAAAATATTGAAGAATTAGCTGTTTTAGGCGACTATAAGAATTTTTTTATAGAGATATTATTTGATTAATAACTTATTTGTAATGGGAAAATGAAAGAAAATCAAGAACTTATCGACAACGAGGAATTGAAAAGATTCTTATTGCGTGAAGCTATAATTCTTTGTCCTTCGATAAAAGAAGAAACTTCGGAAGGGGAGAAGTTACAGATGTTGTATAGAACTCAGAAAAGGATGAATAAGTTACTGAGTTTATTGTATCATTGTGATTTGGGAATGCATTATGTGGAATTATACGAGGTATTCGGGTTCTATTTTGTGGAAAAAGAAGGTGAGAAGAGAAAGAAACATCGGATGAGTGTACGTTTGGATTCTTACAGTCAGTTCATTTGTCAGTTAATGGGTATGAAAGATTTGATTACTCGTTTTTATATTTATAATCGGCAGTATTTGAGGGTTTTGGAGAAGGTGATGAATTTTTATTACCCGGAAGATTTGTTGGGTGGGGGAGCGGGAGGGGTGGAGCAACTAACATTAAACACGTTGAAAGAGGGAACGGAAAAATAGAAGAGAGGGTGTATTCTATGCCTGAGAAACGTTGAATATCACCCCCATGTGTAAATCAATTTTATCAATTAATTAACGATCAAAGTTATGAGAAAATTTGTTATACGTTTGCCTGTTATATAGGTAGAAGGTGTTTGTTTTTTGTAAAAATTTTATATATTTGTGATGTCTAACATAACGCAACGGTGGGGAAACCTGCCACAATGTGACAGGCATTTTTTATGCCTGTCACATTGTGGCAGGCATTTTTTATGCCTGTTATCTCCATACGGCGGTTCCGTACCCCCGTGTTGGAGTGTTAATGCACCCACAGCCGTTGCGGTGTTAGACAGCGGGACAGGCGGAACCGTTTCTTTTCTACCTAATTTAAATAGAGAGATTTTATGAGAAGGTAAATAATCCTATTTTCGAGTATCGGAAATATAGGTCTCAAGTTAGCTGTTAATAAAAGAGAGGGTGTATTCTATGCCTGAGAAACGTTGAATATCACCCTCTTGTGTAAATCAATTTTATCAATTAATTAACAATCAAAGTTATGAAAAAAACTTATGACAGGAAAGTTTTTAAGCGAAAGTTACTGTCTCGAAGGATGGCGGTAATCGTGGTTATTCGGTTATTTATGGTTTTGTTACTGGGATTCCCGGTGTTGGTAAATGCCGGGACGAGGGATTCGACACGGTTGGAAAGCAGGCAGGTGGAGGGGAAGGTGACGGATGAGAAGAAGGTTCCCTTGCCGGGAGTTACGGTGCGGTGGGAGGGAACATCGGTGGGGACGGCCACGGATGTGGAGGGGAGATTCAAGGTGTTGATGCCTGCGGATTCGGCAACATTGGTGGTTTCTTTTATCGGGATGAAGACCGAGAGGGTGAAGATTCTGAAGTTGAAGGCCGGAGAGGTGCGAAAGGAGCTTTCTATCGTGTTGCGGGATGAGGATGTGAAGTTGGAAGACGTGGTGGTGACGGGAATTTTTACCCGTAAGAAGGAGAGTTTCACGGGGTCGGCTTCCACGTATTCGGCGGCGGAATTGAAGACGATGGGAACGCAGAATATCTTGCAAAGTCTGAAGACGTTGGATCCGGCTTTTGCTATTATCGAGGATAACCAGTTTGGCTCGGACCCGAACAGGTTACCGAACATGGAGATTCGGGGAAAGTCGAGTATGTTGGGATTGAGGGATGAGCTGGATGCCGACCCGAATCAGCCGCTCTTTATCTTGGACGGTTTTGAATCGACACTGGCGGCGATTAATGATTTGGATATAAACCGGGTGGCGTCGATCACGATTTTGAAGGATGCGGCTTCGACTGCCATTTACGGGTCGAAGGCAGCAAACGGGGTGATCGTGGTGGAGACCGTGAAGCCGGAGGCGGGGAAATTGCAGGTGAGTTACACGGGAAACATGAACCTCTCGATGCCTGATTTGTCGAGTTATAACCTGATGAACGCGAGGGAGAAGTTGGAGTTCGAACGGTTGGCGGGGAGGTACGAGCCTGTGAATTGGTCGACGACGAACGAGGTGGTGTTGAATAAGTTGTATAACGAAAAGTTGAAAGTGATAGAGAGCGGGGTGGACACGTATTGGTTGGCAGAACCTTTGCGGGTGGGGGTGAACCAGAAGCATTCGCTGTACGTGCAAGGTGGCGAGGGGAATTTCCTGTTCGGGTTGGGAGCGGGATATAACGGGATTTCCGGGGTGATGGAAAAGTCGGAGCGGGATGTGATCAGCGGTAATATTGATTTGATTTACCGGATGCCGAAATTCCAGTTTTCGAATAAGTTCTCGTTGACATCGACTCATTTGAAGAACCCGATCGTGGCTTTTAGCGCGTATGCGGCGGCGAATCCTTATTATAAAAAGTATAACGAGGAGGGGACGGTTGACAAATGGTTGGAATATAATGATTACTTCAAGGCTTCGAATCCGCTATGGAACGCAAGCCAGAATAGCCGGGACGAGGGGAAGAATCTCTTGTTGAGTAATTATTTCATGGCGGAGTATTTCCCCACGACGGAGTGGCGGGTACGTGCCCGGTTGGGATTGACTTACGGGAATGATGACACGGAGAAGTTTTATTCCCGGAATGATACCCGTTACGAGAACGTGGAGACTATCAAGAAGGGTGAGTTTTATTCGAATAATGTCCGGACGAATCAGGTGGAGGCGGAGGTAAGTGTTACTTACGCAAAGATGTTGGGAAAGCACAGGATTAATTTGGTTGCCGGGGGAAATATATCCAGCAATAAATCGCTCTCGCAAGGGTATTCGGTGGTGGGATTCCCAGACGGGGATTTTTCTTATCCTTCTTTTTCCAACGGGTATCCGGAGTACGGCATGCCCGCTTATTACGAGTCGGTGTCCCGCTCGGTGAACGGGTATTTTAACGCAGGGTATGCTTTTGATGACCGCTACTTGATGGATTTTAGCCTGCGTACGAGTGGATCGTCGGTTTTCGGTACTTCCCGGAAGTATAATACCACGTGGTCGGTGGGGCTGGGATGGAACCTGCACAAAGAGAAGTTTATCATGGATCACGTGGCTTGGATTAACGTGTTGAAGTTGCGGGCTTCAATCGGGAATCCGGGAAACCAAAGTTTTGATTCGGCACAGTCGTTGTTGACTTACGCATTCCAGTTCGGTTCGATGAACTATTTCGGGTTGGGGGCCGAGTTGTCACAGGTTGGTAATCCCGATTTGGAGTGGCAGATCACGGTGGACAAGAATATCGGGTTGGACGTGACGTTGTTTAATAAACGGTTTTCGTTGACAGCGGATTACTATTACAAGGTGACCGACCC
>OKWJ01000467.1_pt1 | contig 50403 bp, 44 predicted proteins | sample 1607121 | NCBI WGS metagenome assembly OKWJ01 (sample SAMN04414080, study PRJEB24778) | human gut metagenome | material: faecal | host: Homo sapiens | reverse complement strand
AAATATGCACGCGCAAGCTGTTCCATAACTTGCGGCGAAAAAATTTGAAAATCATTATATGCATTATTTTCCATTATGTTGTTATATATGAAAATCAATTGCTTTGTGTTCTTTTCTTATTTGCATCGCACACACTAAGTTTATAAAGCAAAAAAAATCCGCAGTGGGTTAATCTGCGGATTTTATATTTAATTTGCGATGGGTTGGTCGCAATGATGATTGGGTTATATCATCATTTAAATTTAATCTGATTACTCAATGATTGAAGCAACAACACCTGAACCAACTGTTCTGCCACCTTCACGGATAGCGAAACGAAGTCCTTGTTCAATAGCAATTGGAGTAATAAGTTCAATTGTCATTGTAACGTTGTCGCCAGGCATAACCATTTCAACGCCTTTTTCAAGTTCGATTGTTCCGGTAACGTCTGTTGTTCTGAAGTAGAATTGAGGTCTGTAACCATTGAAGAATGGAGTATGACGTCCGCCTTCTTCTTTCTTAAGAACGTAAACTTGAGCAGTGAATTTTGTGTGTGGGTGGATTGAACCTGGTTTGCAGAGAACTTGTCCACGTTCGATTTCGTTTCTTTGGATTCCACGAAGAAGAAGTCCAACGTTATCACCTGCTTGAGCTTCATCAAGAAGTTTTCTGAACATTTCAACGCCAGTAACAACTGTTTGTTTCTTTGCTCCCATTCCAACGATTTCAACTGTGTCGTTCATTTTAACTACGCCACGTTCAACTCTTCCTGTTGCAACTGTTCCACGTCCTGTGATTGTGAAGACGTCTTCAACTGGCATAAGGAAAGGTTGGTCTGTTGCTCTTTTTGGTTCTGGAATATAAGCATCAAGTGTGTCAAGAAGTTCTTGAATTGGTTTGAGCCATGGGCTTGAAAGGTCGTTTGCATCGCAAGCTTCATTTGCTTTGAGAGCTGAACCTTTGATAATTGGAGTTGTGTCTCCTGGGAAATCGTATGTTGTGAGAAGGTCTCTGATTTCCATTTCAACGAGATCCAAAAGTTCTGGATCATCAACTTGGTCAACTTTGTTCATGAATACAACAATGTATGGAACACCAACCTGACGAGCGAGCAAGATGTGCTCTCTTGTTTGAGGCATAGGTCCGTCTGCTGCTGAAACAACCAAGATTGCGCCGTCCATTTGAGCAGCACCTGTGATCATGTTTTTAACATAGTCAGCGTGCCCTGGGCAGTCAACGTGAGCGTAGTGACGTTTGTCAGTTTTATACTCAACGTGAGCAGTGTTAATCGTGATTCCTCTTGCTTTTTCTTCTGGAGCTTTATCAATTTCATCATATTTCATTGAATCAGCTTTTCCAAGCATTGAGCAATAACGACAAATTGCTGCTGTAAGAGTTGTTTTACCATGGTCAACGTGTCCGATTGTTCCAACGTTAACGTGAGGTAAAGATCTGTCAAATTTTGCTTTTGCCATTTTTTTAATCTCCTTTAAAATTTTTGTGATTTGAATTTCACTTTAACAATGAAATTCTAGCATAAAACATTTATTTTTCAAAATGATTTCATGCATTTTTATTTTTATTGAAAGGGTTTTGTTTTGTCGACGGGTTATTTCGACAAAACATACTCTTCAACAAAATTACTTTTTATTTCTCTCACCAACAACTTTTTCGGTGATTGATTTTGGAACTTCTTGATATTTGAGAGGTTCCATAACGAATGTTCCTCTTCCTTGTGTTTGAGAACGAAGGTCTGTTGCATATCCAAACATTTCTGCAAGTGGAACTTCAGCGTTGATTCTTTGAATTCCTGGAAGTGATTCATTTCCAAGAAGAATTCCGCGACGTGAGGTCAAGTTGCCCATAACAGTTCCAAGGTAATCATCAGGAACTTCAACTGTGACTTTCATAATTGGTTCCAAAAGAACTGGATCTGCTTTTGCCGCACCGTCTTTGAAAGCCAAAGAACCAGCAATCTTAAATGCCATTTCAGATGAGTCAACTTCGTGGAAAGATCCGTCATAAACTGTGACTCTGAAGTCAACTGTTTCGTATCCTGCAACAACACCGCACATACGAGCTTCTTTGATACCATTGTTGATTGGTTGAATATATTCTTTTGGAATTGAGCCACCAACTGTTGCATCAACGAATTCATATCCAGCGCCGCGTTCCAAAGGTTCCATTTTGATCAAGCAGTGACCATATTGACCTTTACCACCTGATTGACGGATATATTTTCCTTCTGCGTTAACTGGTTTTCTGATTGTTTCACGATATGAAACTTGAGGATTTCCAACATTTGCTTCAACTTTGAATTCACGAAGAAGTCTGTCAACAATAATTTCCAAGTGAAGTTCGCCCATGCCGGCAATGAGAGTTTGTCCTGTTTCTTCATTTGTCGAAACTCTGAATGAAGGGTCTTCTCTTGAAAGTTTTGCAAGCGCCAAAGCCATTTTTTCTTGCATATCTTTTGTTTTTGGTTCGATTGCAAGTTGAATAACTGGTTCTGGGAAGTTCATGCTTTCAAGTTGAATTGGGTGTTTTTCGTCACAAAGTGTGTGTCCTGTGATTGTGTCTTTGAGTCCAACAATCGCAGCAATATCACCTGCGCCAACCTCACTGATTTCAGTTCTGTTGTTTGCGTGCATTCTGATGAGACGTCCAACACGTTCTGTTTTTCCAGTGATTGAGTTATAAACATAACTGCCCGCTTTCAAAACACCAGAATAAACTCTGAAGAATGTGAGTCCCCCAACAAATGGGTCAGTTGCAATCTTGAATGCAAGTCCTGAAAGAGGTGCATTGGCATCTGCTTCTCTTTCTTCCTCTTGTTCCGTGTTTGGGTTGATTCCCTTGATTGGTGGAATGTCGAGAGGAGATGGAAGATATTCAACCATTGCATCGAGCAAGTTTTGAACACCTTTGTTTTTGTATGATGAACCACAAAGCATTGGAGTGACAACTTTTGCGATTGTTGCCTTTCTGATTGCATTTTTGAGTTCGTCCATTGAAATTTCATCGCCTTCAAAATAACGTTCAAGGAGAGCGTCGTCAGTTTCGACGATTGATTCAATCAATGCGTCGTGACGTTTTTGAGCTTCCGCCTTGAGTTCTTCAGGGATTTCAACTTCGTCAATGATTTTTCCCATGTCATCTTCTGGGATATATGCTTTCATTTTGAGAAGGTCAATAACCCCTTTAAAGTCTTCAGCCATGCCGATTGGCATTTGAAGAGGAAGAGGTTTTGTGTGAAGTCTTTGTTCAACAGATTCAACGCATTTATCAAAATATGCGTCGTCTCTATCCATTTTGTTAACATAAATGATAACTGGAACTTTGCATTCTGTTGCTTGACGCCAAACAGTTTCTGTTTGAGGTTGAACCTTGTCACGTGCACTCAAAACCAAAACTGCACCATCAAGAACTTTCAAAGAACGAAGAACTTCTATTGTGAAGTCAACGTGCCCTGGGGTGTCGATGATGTTGATTTTGTGGTTTTTCCAAAAGCAAGTTGTGCAAGCCGAAGTAATGGTGATTCCACGCTCTTGTTCTTGAGCCATCCAGTCCATTGTTGCTTGACCATCGTGAACTTCTCCGATTTTATGACTTTTTCCGGTGTAGTAAAGAATTCTTTCTGTTGTTGTCGTCTTTCCTGCATCGATATGCGCCATAATACCAATGTTTCTTGTCAAGTGTAGATCTTCTGCCATATTTTTTTTCCTTTTAATAAGATTTTTGCGTCCGCTTTTATATGGGTTGAATATAAAAGCAAACGAATGATTTGTAAACGTAAAAGTTTGTTTTGATTAAATTTAAGAATAAGATTTTGATGCACATCGAGACTCGGTCGTAATTTGCACAAGGAGTTGGGCATTCCCTAAATGACTTGTGCACCTCACCTATCTTGTCAGCGGATTTTTGTTCGAAATTTTAATGAGTGTCGAGGCTCGTTTGCTATTTGTGCAAGGAGTTTAGTTTTCCTAAATGACTTGTGCAAATCGCAAACAGAAACGAAGACAATCGCCAAATTTCAAACAAAAATTACCATTTGTAGTGAGCGAATGCCTTGTTCGCTTCTGCCATTCTATGCATTTCATCGCGTTTTTTGATTGAAGCACCGGTTTGGTTGTATGCATCGATAAGTTCGCCGGCAAGTTTTTCGTCCATATTGCGTTCTCCGTTGCGTTTGCGAGCAAACATAACTATCCAACGAATTGCAAGTGTTTGACGACGTTCTGGACGGATTTCCATTGGAACTTGATAGGTTGCACCGCCAACACGACGGCCTTTTGTTTCAAGAACAGGTTTTACATTTTCAACTGCTGTGTTGAAAACGTCAAGAGCATCGCCGCCAGTTTTTTCTTTGATGATATCAAATGCACTATAAACGATGTGTTGTGCGATTGCACGTTTTCCGTCAACCATAACTTGATTAATAAGTTTTGTCACAAGTTTGCTTGAATATACTGGATCTGGTAAAACATCTTTTTTTACCACACTATTTCTTCTTGGCATATTTCCTCCTTATAGATTTTAAAAAAATGATTATTTAGGACGTTTTGCACCGTATTTTGATCTTGATTGTTTACGTTTTGCAACACCAGCGGTATCAAGAGAGCCACGAACAATGTGGTATCTAACACCAGGCAAATCCCTAACTCTTCCGCCACGAACAAGAACAACGCTATGCTCTTGAAGGTTGTGACCAATTCCTGGAATGTAGCAAGTTGCTTCGGTTTTGTTTGACAAACGAACACGAGCAATCTTTCTCAAAGCAGAGTTTGGTTTTTTAGGCGAAGTCGTTTTAACAGACAAGCAAACGCCACGTTTTTGTGGACATTCGTCGAGAAGAGGTGATTTTGATTTTTTGTCAAAAGTTTTTCTTCCTTGTCTAACCAATTGATTGATTGTTGGCATACTTTTCCTCCTATAAAAATTTTGCGCAAGGAAATCAACCCTTTCCATGCAATGTTTTTCTTTGCAAACACCACGAACACCTTATGGACCAAATCCATAAGTTCAGGATTTCTCCGTTTCGGTCAGCACAGGCGTGCGACCTGTCGTTTATATGTTTGAAAAAATAATGCAATCCCAAGAGATTACAAGTGGCATTTTAACAAATTAGCAAAATGATGTCAATATTTTTTTAAAGATTATTAATATATATTTATATATAAAGAAAAAACAAGGGAAGTTCCCTTGTTTTGATTTGTTTAAATTCTATCGATTTGAATTTTTTGACCATAAGCGTAGAACTGTTGAGTGTATGACACTTTCCCTGTAAGGCCAGAAAGCGGAATTCCAACACCATACAAGTTTAGATCATAAAAACTTGTGTTGTATTTTGCTTTGATTGGTCGTCCATATTCATCAAGAGTCAACTCAATGCTCATGTTTGTGAATGATGGATTGATTTGTTTGCTGTTTTCAGAATTATCAAAAAATCTCTTGACAAAAACAATGTTATTTTTAAGCATTTCGCCACTATCGATTGTGAAAGTAAGTATGTATTGCTTTGCATTTTTTGTCATGTTTCCATTGATTACTTTTGAAAGCGGAAATCTTGTGAATGCTTCTTCTGGCAAAATACTCCATTCGTCAAGAAATTGTTGCGTGGAAAATGTTGAAACTTCTTTTCCCTCATAGTTAAATCCACCCTCAACTCTGTCGCGACTTTTTCTTGTCATGACCTCGTCATCAATTTTGACAAATTCATATCCTGTGTTGTTTTTGATTTTTCCGTCACCATAGGTGCAAACTGTTGAACGGCTGGAATTGTCTTTGTTGTTTATCTCAGAAGTTAATCTTATTGTTTGTTCAATGTTGACAAGATTTTTGATGTTGAGTGAAAACTTTCCATACGTTGTACTTTTGTATCCTGCAGTATTGTCAAGATAGTTGTAGGCATGTCTAAGCGCAGTGTTAAAATTATTAAATTTAACTTCATTCAAAGTCGAGAAGTTATCTCCAGCCTGATCCTCTTCTTGTCGAATATCTGAGATTTCATTATTTTTTTCGCTTTCAACATCTTTCATTTTTGGGAGAAAGAAAAACATTGTCGCTGACAGTGTTATCACGAACAACATAAAGCAAACTATGAAGTTATATTTCTTTTTATATTCCATAACAATAACAATTCCTTGTGTTGATTTTGTTTGTTAGCCCACCCTTTCAGGCAGTGGTGTGATATTGTTTACTTTGCCATAATCATAAAATCTTTGCGTATATGACAATGCCCCTTTAAGTCCTGAAAGTGGAATTCCCGCCGGACGCAAATCAAGTTCATATTTAAATGAAAATATTGTTGTTATTGGTCTGCCATACATATCGAGGTCAATGGTAACAACTCCATCTTCAAAAGCCGGATTGATGCTTTTTGCCAAATCTGTGTTTCTGCACATCGTTTTGATAAAAACTGTTGCATCATCAAGAATATCGTGCTTGTCAACCGTAAAGCTCAATCTGAAAGCAACGCTACCTTTGTTTGGCTTTGTCATTGTCCCCATTCGAACTTTTGACACCGTGAATGTTGTGAAAACTTTTTCCGGAAGAATTGCCCAACCATTTATAAAATCTTGCGTTGTGAATTTAATGACTTCTTCATTTGTAAAATCGAATTCTGAATAATCAGGAGTTCTGTTGTGTGTTCTGCGATATGAAACCCCGTCTTTCAAAGTGACAAATTCAAATCCAGTGTTTTCTTTTATTTTGCTATTTTCTTCGCCCCAAGTTCCAACAACGGAGTAAGCGGTTTTTGTTTTGTTATCCATTTTTGTGTCAATGCCAAGATATTGCGTGATTGTTGCAATCCCCTTCACATCTTGCGAAATCATACCTCTTGCACGAGTCTTGTAATAGTCTGTTCTTTTCAAAAACGCTTGCGAATGTTTGAGTGCTGTTGAAAAGTTATTAAAGTTTGCTCTTTGCAATGCTGCGTCCGGATTTTTGAAAGAGTTTGCGTCGTTGTCAACAATGTCAACAATATCCCCAGCATTATCGCCGGAAACGTGATCAAGTTTGTCTTTTGCAAAAAGAACAGCCACTGATCCCACAATAATCAGCAACATCATGCTAAAAAGTATGTTATATCTTTTCTTGCATTTCATCTTGTTCTCCATGCGACGCGCTAAAGTTATAACAAATATATAATATAACAATTGTCATGTCAAGCAGGTTTTTGAAAATTTTGAAAAAATATTCATTTTTATAAATTTTTATGCATAAATATACAGCTTGGTGCTTTGCGTCAATTGTTTACATAAAATTGATTGACATACAAGGCAAAAATGGATACAATAAAAGCAGAATTTGGAGGTTTTTATGGCAAATTTAATCACATTCGACAAACCAGCAGATTGGAAAAGAATAAAGCCTGACCATTATGCTGATTTCTCAATCGTAAACAACGAATACACTCCTTGCGAATATGGCTATGCAGTCGCAAATGAGCAAAAAAGTTATGATGTTGTTAGCATTTTCAATTATGGTCCAGTTGGTGCTGAATTTTTGAAAGAACTCAAAGCTCAACTCGATTCATTTTCAGAAGATAATTCTGCAGTTTCTGACATCAATGACTACATCAAAGAAAACGCTGACGGCTATGCTGTGACAAAAACAGATTTCATTCGTCCACTTTTCTACAAAAAGGGAAAACTTCTTGACAAACAATGCTTCATCAACATCATGCAAATCAAAACAAACGTGACAACGAGTTATTCATTGCAAATTTTTGTTGAAATTGGAGAAAACCTATACTGCCTCACAACATCAGCAAAAGAATGTGACGAGAAAAAACCTCTTGAATCTCTTATCAAAGACAACAAATATATTGATGACATGATCAACGTTGTTTTCAAAACAATGAGAGAAAAAGCTTAAATAAAAAAAAGAATAGAACAGCGAAAACTTGCTGTTCTTTTTTTATTAACAATTTATTGATTTAATTTTTGAATCTTTATATTTTTTTGTTCAAAATGTCGCAAACGCGCGCCATGTTTTGATACTCATTTTTGCCAATTTCACTTTGTCGAAACATATGCTCAATGTTGCCAACAATTTTATTTATTTCGTCCCTGCCCTTTTCTGTTAGTTTGTAGAAGATTTGGCGCTTGTCTTCTTGCGAATTGATTTTTGTTATTTTGCCATGTTCGAGAAGAGTTTTGCACGCGAGAGCGAGATTGGATTTTTTTATGCCGATTTTGCTTATCAAAAGACTTGGCGAACACACTCCGTATTCGTCAATAAGAAACATTATTTTTTGATAGACTTCAATGTTTTTTCGATTCCAGCCATCGCAAATATTATCGGACAAAATTCGAATTTCAAGAAGACGTCTGGCAAATTCTTCTCTTTTTTCCATATTTTTAGTATATATTTCATAATTTTTTTTGGCAAACATTTGAACGAACAAAATTAAACACTTGGCAATTTCTTGCAAAAAATTGTGGATTGGTTTATATTGGAGTTATGACATTAATTGGCGAAGTTGAAGACATCATATTCCGAAATGAAGAAAACGGCTACACTGTGGCCGTTGTTTCTCGTGGCAAAGAAAAAACTGTTGTTGTCGGAAAATTTTTGAGCGTAAAATCGGGTCAAAGTGTGCGACTTGAAGGAAACTTCGTCATGAACAAAAAATATGGCGAACAATTTTCTGTTGAAAGTGCAGAGATTGTTGAGCCAACAACAGCAGAAGGGATTGAAAAATATCTGTCAAGCGGACTCATTCCGGGCGTTGGCCCCGTGACAGCAAAGTCTATGGTTGAAAAATTTGGCGACCAAACGCTTGACGTGATTGAATTTTCGCCTGAAAAGCTTTCAAAAGTTCGAGGAATAAGCAACCACAAAGCTGAGGTTATTGCCGAAAACTTCACGAACCTAAAAAAAATGCAACGCTCATTGATGTTTTTGCAAAAATATGAAATATCAATCAACATGGCACTCAAAATTTATGCCGCTTACGGCGACAAAACAGTTGATTTGATGCAAGAAAATCCATATAAGCTTGTTGAAGATGTTGACGGAATTGGCTTCTTGACCGCCGACCGAATTGCATATTCCATGGGCATTGAAAAAGAAAGTATTTTCCGTGTGAGAGCGGCTGTTTTGCACTGCTTGAATGAAGGTTGCGAAAAATCTGGAAACACTTTTCTCCCCGCCCACGACCTGCTTTCACAAGTTGCAAAACTTTTGGGATACAGCACAGATGAAATCTCTGAAAAATTTGAGAATGTGATTGATGCACTAATTTTCGACAAACTCATAATAAAGATTTACAACGACAAAATTCAAGGCTATGAACTTCAAAAATACTATAACACCGAACTCGGAATTGCAAAAAAACTCGCAATGCTTTCAACCTGTCAAAATAAGGATGAGTTTGACCTACAAGATGAAATTAGTCTTTTTGAAACATTCAACAACATAAAATTTCATGACGAACAAAAACGCGCAATTGAGATGTCTGTCAAAAACCCCGTTTCAATCATCACTGGCGGGCCAGGAACTGGAAAAACAACAATAATAAAATGCGTTATGTCCATTCTCAAACAAATGGGAAAAACGATTGCACTTGTCGCCCCAACAGGACGCGCAGCAAAAAGGCTTTCTGAAAGCACGGGGGTTGAAGCAAAGACAATACACCGTCTTTTGGAACTCGAATTTGTCGGTCGAAAAGTCAATTTCAAATATAATGAACATGAGCCCCTGCCCTTTGGCGTTGTTATTGTTGACGAGGTGTCAATGGTTGATTGCCTTCTCATGCATTCACTTCTCAAAGCCTTGCCACGCGACTGCAAACTTATTCTTGTTGGCGACAAGGACCAACTCCCATCAGTTGGCGCGGGAAATGTCCTCAAAGACATTTTGCAGAGCGAAACCGTGCCAACAACATATCTGACAAAAATTTTTAGGCAGGACGAAAATTCTCTCATTGTTTCAAATGCTCACCTGATTAATGCGGGCGAAATGCCAGAACTCGACAATTCAAAAGACGATTTCTTTTTCGAAAGCAAAACCGACACAGAAGACATAAAAAACTCAATCATAACACTTGTCACAGAGCGTCTTCCCAATCATTTCAATATTGACACAACAAAAATTCAAGTCATTGCCCCACTCAAAGCGGGCATTTGTGGAACAATCAACCTCAATCGCGAACTTCAAGACAAACTCAATCCGCCGTCTCTTGGCAAGCACGAAATAACAATCGGACAAACAACATTTCGCCGTGGCGACAAAGTTATGCAGACAGTCAACAACTACGACATCGAATGGACGAGAAAAAATGGTGTTTTGCAAGAAACTGGGCTTGGCGTTTTCAACGGCGACATCGGTTATATTCACGACATTGACCGCGACACAAGTGAAGCAATCATTTGGTTTGAAGATGGGAGAGAGGCAGTTTACACTCGCGTGGAACTTCAAGACATCACCCTATCTTATGCAATAACCGTCCACAAAAGCCAAGGTTGCGAGTTTGATATTGTCGTGATGCCAATGATTGCCGGAAGTCAAATGATTCTCACACGCAACCTTTTCTACACCGCAGTCACGCGTGCAAAACGTGCAGTTGTGCTTGTTGGCGAAAAGAAAAATATGCGAAGAATGATTGCAAGCACGCACACCGCAAAACGCAACACAATGCTCAAAAACCTAATCATAAAAGAATTCAAAAAAGCGGAAGAAATTTATGGATAAACAACACGTCAAATTCAAAAATTTCATATCAAAAACAAAAGATTTCTTTTTGGAACTCTTTTATCCGTCAAACTTCACTTGCGACATTTGCGGAAAAGAAATGGACCACGAAACAAAATATCATGTTTGTGAAGATTGTGAGAAAAACTATTTGAATAACAAAAAGATTTGTCCAAAATGTGGAAGCGAAATTGATGAAAAATATAATTTGTGTTATGCTTGCCGCGACAAACAAGTTTTCTACAAAATGGCACGCGCACCCTTTGTTTATCGCGACCATGTGAAAGATGCAATTCACAATTTCAAATATCACAATGCAAAATATCTCGCTGTCACTTTTGGCAACTACATGACAAGTGTCATTGTTCGCGAAAATTTTGAGTTTGATCTCATTGTTCCCGTTCCGCTCACACAAAAGAGAAGAAAGTCGCGTGGCTATAATCAATCGGCACTTCTTGCAAATCAAATTTCCAAAAATCTTGGAGTTCCAGTTGACGAGAAATCCCTCATCAGAACAAAATTTTCTCGCTCACAAACCGAACTTCAAAGTTCAGAAAGATATCAAAACCTCGAAGATTGTTTTGAAATTGCAGACTCAACTCTCGTTCTTGGCAAAAAGATTTTGCTTGTTGACGATGTCATGACAACAGGTGCAACAGTTGAAGCGTGCAGCAAACTATTGATGGACGCGGGTGCAAATGTTGTTTATGTCGCCACCGCATGTCGAACTTCGTCAAAAAATATATCATAATCAAACATTTCCCTTCATACACTTTTGTATGGAGGTTTTTTATGGAAAATTCCCTAAAAGACAATAATATCATGCTTTTCAACCGCTCAAAACTCACCCTCACAGGAGTCACAAAAGTGATTTCAATCAGTCCGACCGTGATTAATGTTGAGGCTTATGGCAGCGGTCTTTTGATATTTGGAAACGATATGCTCGTCACAAAACTCGATGTTGAAAGCGGCACAATCGAAGCAACTGGGCTCTTTGACGGAATCAAATACACAACAAGCAAAACCAAGGGAGGCTTTCTCAAAAGGATTCTAAAATAATGTTGTTCTCAACACAGTTTCAGTTTTCAACTTTTTTGGCAATATTTTTCATTATTTTTGCATCATCTTTTTTGTATGATATCAGTGCATTAATTTATGAACTGACTGCAAAAAACAATGTCGTCAAAAACATATTTAACTTTTTGGCAACATCGGTCATACTTATAATATTTTATTTTGTTGTCGTTTCAAAAAACTACGGTGAAATGCGTTGGTTTTGTTTTCTTGCAGCATTTCTTGCAATAATCTTGCAGCGTATAACTTTTGGCAAAATCATTGCAAAGTTTTACGGCCTTTGGTATAATGCTTTTGAAAAATTAAAACAAAGGATAAACACAAAACTCAAATCACGCCATGGAAAAAGAAAAGAGAATAAAGAACAAAATTAAAATTGCGCTGATTGCTATTGCAGTGGTTATTTTGTCACTCATGATAATTCTCATTATTCAAACTGTTCAACTCCATAGGCTTGAAAAACAAAAAGCATCTGCAAGCCACGAGCTTGTTGAAATTGAAGAAAAAAGCGAACATGCTGACAAAAAAATCGAAGAACTAACCGACCCCGAACACAACAAAAAATATTATGAACAAGAAAAAAATTATGGTGGCGAAAAAGATTACATTTTCTAAGTGATTGCACGAAGCAATCACTTTTTATTTTGAGTTATATTCAATTCAATGGTCTTTTCATTTTTTTAAGTAAGTTAAACACTTTGGCATCTCTTTTTGAACATTAATCAAAATGCCGTTTGCCTTGCACTTCCCTTCATCATTAAACAAACACTTTTCATGACAATCGATTTCCAAATTTTTGCAATGGCGAAAAGGTGCATATTCCACTTTCTTGAGAAATATGAGTTTCGTGGTATCAGGTGCTTTTTCTTCGCTTTTTTCAAACGTTCGACAAATATGAGTTTTGTCAACATCAATCTTTTTTGCCTGACAAACAAATTTGTCATTATATTTACATTCTGTTTTTCTGCATTTTATATCCATATCTTTCTCCTGTCTAATGATTGACAGAAAGAAGAAAATTATTCTAAAATAAATGAGAGGTGAATTATGAAAGTCATTTTAACAAGAGACGTCAAGGCACTTGGCAAAGCGGGAGAAATCAAAGAAGTGTCTGACGGATACGCAAAAAACTATCTCATCAAAAACGGTTTTGCAAAACTTGCAACCACGTCAAGCATTGCTGAAAACAAGTCACAAAAAGACGCTGCTGACTTCCACTATGCTGAGCAAAAGAAAGAAGCACAAAATCTTGCAGACAAGCTTCGTGGCAAAGTTGTGAGACTCGCAATCAAATGTGGTGAAAACGGAAAAATATTTGGTTCAATAACCGCTCAAAACATTTCTGAAAGCCTCGAACAAATCGGATTCAACGTTGAAAAGAAAAAAATTGATTTGAACTCTCCAATCAAAACAATCGGCCTTCACGAAGTCGAAATAAAACTCTTCCAAGGGGTTTCAACAAAAATCAAAGTTGATGTCGTCAGCGAATAAATTTTCGCCACAAAAAAATGTCATTTTCAAATGACATTTTTTTATTTCTTTCCCGCAATCCAAAAGGTTTGCAGAAGAATTAAATTTATATTTTTTAATTAAAATAATTAATTTTTTTAAATATTTTTAATTATTTTTTATTTATTTTGAATTATTTTTATTTAACTTTTGATAATTTCAAAAAAATCTTCCGCAACAAGACTTGCTCCGCCAACCAAAACTCCGTCAACGCCCGAGAGCGCCATAATCTTTTTTGCGTTTTGTTTGTTCACGCTGCCACCATACACAACAACAACATCTTTTGCCGCTTTTGCGGAAAACAATTCTTTGATGATTTTTCGAATGAGTGACATTGCTGATGAGATTTGTTTGTCCTGTGCAACCACTCCCGTCCCAATCGCCCAAATTGGTTCATACGCGATTATTATTCCTTCAAGTTCATTTTCGTAAAGCCCCGAAAGACCTTGCTCAATTTCGGTTTTAAGAACTTCTTCCGTTCTGTTTGCATTTCTTTCGTTTTGTGTTTCGCCAACACAGAAAATCACTTTGAGATCATTGCCAAGGGCTGCTTTGATTTTTTTGTTTACAATCGCATTTGTTTCTTTAAATTCTTTTCGTCTTTCGCTGTGTCCAACAATAACATACTCCGCGCCAACCTCTTTGAGCATTGCCGCACTGATTTCTCCTGTGTGAGCACCTTTTTCTTCATGGTGGAAGTTTTGTGCGCCAAGCAACACATTCGTCTTTTTTGTGAGAGAATATGCTTTTGCAAGTGACGTGAATGGTGGGCAAACAACAACTTTTGTTTTCTCACCTTTCATTCGCGCAACAAGGTCAATCATATAATCTTTTGTTTCGCTTGGAGTTTGATTCATTTTGAAATTTGCGATAACGATTTTCTTCATTTTTCCTCCATATCAGAAATCACATCAACACAAGGAAGCACTTTTCCTTCAAGAAGTTTGAGCGTTGCACCACCACCCGTTGAAACATGGGTAACCTTTTTGGAAATCCCATAAAATTTTGCCGCGAGCGCGCTATCACCACCGCCAACAATGGTTGTTCCCTTAACTTTTGTCAAAGCCAAAGCAACTTTTTTTGTTCCCTTTTCAAATTTTGGGATTTCAAAAACACCCATTGGACCATTCCAAATGACAGTGTGAGCACATTTGATATGTTTTGTAAAAATTCTTTGAGTTTTTGGACCAATGTCAAGACCGATTTGGTCTGTTGGGATTTTGTCAACCGAGAACTTTCTTGCACGAGCAGATTTATCAATCTTTTTCGCGCATACAACATCAACTGGAAGAACAAGGGTTTTGCCCATGCTTTCGGCATATTTGATAAGGTCAATTGCCGTTTGCAACCCTTCGTCATCAACTTTTGACAAACCAACATTTTTACCCTGCGCTTTAAGAAACGTAAAAGCCATTGCACCGCCAACAAGCAAAACATCTGCTTTTGTCAAAAGGTTTTGAAGCATGCCAATTTTGTCAGCAACCTTGCTTCCACCCATAACAGCCACGAAAGGTCTGTCGGGTTTTTCCATTGCGCAAGTGATTGTGTTTGTTTCTTTCCCCATCAAAAAGCCAAGCGCGTTTGGAAGAAGTTTGGCAACACCATAGGTTGAAGCATGCTTTCTGTGAGCCGTTCCAAAAGCGTCGTTGACATAAAACTCCGCAAGGCTTGCAAGTTCTTTTGCGAGGTTTTCATCGTTCTCTTCTTCGCCTTTTTCAAATCGGACATTTTCAAGAACAAGAATTTGTCCGCATTTCAGATTTTTAGCTTTTGCTTTGGCATCTGGACCAACAACGTCGGTTGCAACAAACACTTTGCATTCAACAAGTTCAATAAGTCTTTTTGCAACTGGCAACATACTCAAACTTTTGTCGAAGCCATTTGGGCGTCCAAGATGCGAAACAATAATAACTTTGCACCCTTGCTTGATAAGGTAGTTTATTGTTGGAAGTGCTGCAACAATACGCTTGTCGTCAGACACATTGCCATTCGCATCAAGCGGCACATTAAAATCCACTCTCAACAAAACTTTTTTGTTTTTGAGATCAACATCTCTAATCGTTCTTTTCATATTTTCTCCCCCAAAAAATAATTTTTCAAAATTTGCATTGCTTCATCAAGAGTTTTTGCGGTCACAAGTCTAATTTTTTCTTGCTTTGCGTTTTTCTCATCTTTAAGATACCACAAAAAATGCTTTCTCATATAAACATTTATATAGTTTTCAGAATAAAATTTTTTCAAAATGTCCACGTGGCGACATAAAACGTCAAATTTATCAACCTCGACTTGTCCAGAAGTGAGTTCTTGAAATATCCAAGGTTTGCCCTGTGCCCCACGTCCAATCGCGACCCCGTCAACGCCCGTTCCTCTCATCAAATCAAGACTTGCTCTGTCAACAACATCGCCATTGCCAAAAACAGGAATATGCACTGCACTTTTGACTTTTGCGATTGCATCCAGGTCCACTCTTCCCGAATACATTTGCGGACGCGTTCTTCCGTGAATAGTAATGGCACTCGCCCCGCACTCTTCACATATTCTCGCAAGTTCCAAGTATTCCATACCTTCTGCATGAAATGATTTTCTGAACTTGACTGTCACGGGCTTGTTTGTGTTTTTCACGCAAGTTTCAACAATTTGTGCAGCGAGCGGCAAATCTCGCATGAGTGCGCTTCCTTCTCCATTTTTCACAATCTTTGGAGCGGGACACCCAAAATTTAGGTCAATAATATCAAATTTATCAAGTGCACCACACCCCAGAGCAAACTCAAAATCAACCGGGTCATGTCCAAAGAGTTGAACGGCACAAGGTTTTTCGCTTTCAAGTGTTTCGAGCAATGAAAAAGTGTTTTTGCTTCCAAACCTCATTGCTCTGGCACTGACCATTTCGGTTGTCACAAGACCTGCCCCAAACCCGAGTGCAAGATTGCGAAATCCAACATCGCTAACCCCTGCCATTGGAGCAAGCACCAAATCATTTTTTAGTTCAACATCTTTTATTTTCACAATTTTGTTATATCACAAAAAAATAAAATTGACCAAATATTTTTGGTCAACCAATCTCTTTTGCCAATTTTTTTGAACCACGAAATGCCACAGAAAATTTTTGGTCAACAAGGACTTCTTTCCCCGAAAGATTATTCGTGATTGTCCTTGGTGGCTTGACTTTGACATAGAACTTGCCAACGCCGTTAATATTGACATCTTCGCCCAAGTTCAAAACTTCCACAAGCGCACATCTGACTCCCGCCAAAACAGTGCTAATTTGTTTTTCATTGCTTCCGCATTTTTTTGCACAAATCCGATAAAACTCGCTTTTATTCATGAAATAATTTTTGTCAAACAAACAAATTCTAAACCTTTTTTGTTTTGCCAAGTTCTGACATCTTGATGTCGGAGAATCCAAACATCATCACAAAATAACTCACAACCGCAAAAACCACACAAACAAAAGTTGTCAAAACAACTCCACCCAACTCAATCATCAAATTGTTAATTGCCAAAGTCGCACCCGCCATGAACACGCTTGCCAGCACGAGTGCAAAAACAAATTTCGCCCCAACGTCGACTCTGACGTCACGCCTTAAAGCAACAATATTGATTAGACAAGGCACAAGATAGGAAAGCACTCCCGCAATCGCACTGCCATAAATGTTTATGTTTGGGTTTGGAACAAAAACAAGTGTTATCGCAATCTTCAACAAGCACCCAACACCACTGCTAAACACCGGAATATACACATGCCCCAGCGCCTGCAAAATCGAAGATGTGATTTGCAAAACTCCGAGATAAACAACATTAAATGCCGAAATCAAGAGCAACACAACCGCAACTTCGTGCATCTGGGGTGTAAGTCTTGGATAAAACAATAATAAAATGTTGTGCGAAATTGTCATAAGTCCAAGCGCACAAGGGACCAAAAAAAACAACACAAGCCTAAGCGACTGGTTAATTTTGTCTTTAACTTCCCCCATCTTTTTTTGTTTAACCAAAAAACTAATCGCGGGAATTATTGAAGTCGAAAGCGAAACAGCCAAAATCATTGGAAAGTTGATGAGTGAATTTATCATTCCTGACTGAATTCCAAAAAGTGCGGTCGAAACATTTTCGCCAAATCCCGCACGTTTAAGCAAATTGACAACCAAAAAACTATCAACAGCCACTGTTAGCGGAACAATAAATCCAGTGAGTCCAAACGCAAACCATTTTGAAAAAAGCAGTTTTGTTGCTTGCCAAAACCCAAGTTTTCTGCGACTTTTTGAAAATTCAACAAACTTTTTATTGTTGACACAAAACCCAATCCCCAAATAAATCACAGCAAAAACTTCTCCGGCAAGCACTCCCAAAAATGCCCCTGCAACTGCATACGACATCCCAAATTCCAAAAGTTTCACCGAAAGCCAAAGTCCAACACCAACTTTCAACACTTGCTCCAAAACTTGCGAAATTGCAGTTGGTGTCATGTCTTCAAAGCCTTGAAACCAACCCCTTAGCGTTGCAATAACACCGGCAAAAACCGCACTCACGCCTGCAACAACAAACCCCGCTTCTGCATCAACATTTCCAAGAAATCCAGCCAAACGATTTGAAAACATCACAAAACTCAAACCCAAAAACAAACAAAGGATTCCCGAAAACAAAAGTGCCGACCAAAAAAACTTTTTTAGGTTTTTGAAATTGTAGGTTTTTTTATTTCGACCAACAACATATGTTAAAGCACCAGCAAGCCCACTCGTCACAAAAACAATCAAAAACGCATAGATGGGATAAATGAGTTGATACACACCCATTCCAACATCGCCCAATATGCTCGCAAGTGGCACACGATAGAACGCACCAAGCACTTTGCAAATGATTCCACCAACAGCAAGAACAAACGCACCTTGCAAAAAACTCTTGTTTTTCATAACATTATTTTGTGGGCAGTGGGCAAATTTATACACCCGCGACAACACTCTTTAAGGTTGCAAGCGACAAATTTGTTGAAAATTTTTGGAAATAGGTATAGACAAACAAAATCTTTTGTGTTAAACTTTAACCAAGTATGGGAGGAAAGTATGGAATACACACTTAAATCAATAATTATGAAAAAAGAAAGAGAAGATGAAGATGTTGAAGTTGCAGTTGATGCAATTGATATCTGCACAAATCATATAAACGCACAAGTTAGAGAAGATTTTAAAGCAAACGGTTCAAAAAACGCTCGTGCTTTGGCAAAGCTCTCAAACCAATATCGCGTCTTCTTGAAATACTACAACTGGGGATGCTTTTCAATTGATTTGAAAAAATTTCAAACATTAAATTCTGAAGCACTTCGTCAAGAAATCCCAGCAGCGATTGTTGAATGTGAAAAACGCTTCGGGAAACTCAAAGAAGATATGCAAAGATAACATCAAAACAACAAAGAACACCAAAATCTTGGTGTTCTTTATTTTATAATGAGCGTCCATCGTCTATTTTTTTTGATTTGATATTCACATTAACAACTTCCGACATATCAACAACACTTGAACCCTCATTCGAATCATAAATTTTTTCTTCCGCAAGAACTTGTTTCACATTTTTGTTTACTGAATTAATTTTATCTTCCTGCGCCTGCTCGCCAATGTCATAAAATTTTTCCAAGATTTTGTCCATATCTGGTTTTTCAACAGGTCTTTCATCAGTCATTTTTTGCGCTGGCACATCTTTTTGAGGAATAAAAATTTTAAGCGGTTTCTTTTTCTCATCTTTTTTGGCTTTTGGCTTGTCGCCTCCACCATCTTTGCCACCTTTCTTTTTCCCGCCACCTTTTTTGCCACCGCCACCAGAAGATTTATCGGCGGGCTTCGCTGCTTTTTTAACCATTTTTGGTGGGACAAGAACAATTTCGGTCGTTGCGGTTTTGAGTCTATCCATTCTCATTTGTTGAATGCGATTGATGGCTGCAACTTGTTCAGGGGTCATTGGAAAACCTTTTGCATTCATGATTGCTTGATCCAAAAGTTTTGCGTAAACTTTGAAATAGTTTTTGTCGCCTTTCTTTGGAAATTTATCCCCCATCATTTTCTGTTGACGAACAAGGTTTTTGATAACCCATTCGCCATAAGGCCCCATTCTTTTGAGTTCCTTAATCATTTCAACAACATAAGCTTCATCAAGTTCATCACCAACAGAATCAAGTTGACCTTTAAGTTTGAGTTTTTTTGTTTTTGTGGCGTAAAAGTTTGGATATTTTCTTTCATCAAACAAACCACCATCAACTTGCTCATCAATGGCTTTGAGATTAAATGCTTTTTTCATCTTTATAATGAAATATCCGTCATTATCATCTCGATATGTCGCAATTGGTGTTGATTTCAAAGAATATGTTCCCATGTTTGGATTTACAACGTCTTCCAAAAGACAAAGTGTTGCATATTTTTTTTCATCGTTCACATCGCCAACCACAACAGAAAACTTGATGTTGTATGACGCCTGTTGCGATGATGAAATGGCATAGTATCGATTTTCACGAATCTCACGAATAACTTTTGGAATCGACACAAACTCTTTGAGAATTTCAGAGGTTATCCTGTATTCGCCCTTTTCATCAAATGTTCCGATGAGCGCATTAGAATATTCAAGACGTCTATTCTCGAATTTTTTATATTCCGCTTCCGAAAACAAAAACTCTTGCTTCTTTTCTTCGGGTTTTACATTTTCAGTTTTTATTTCTTTTTCTTCGCTCATTTTGTTCCTTTGGGTAATTATATAACACCTTACAAAAATTGTAAAGCAATCTTTTTTTCAAAAAAAATAAAAGAGCGTATAAAAAACTTTAACGCTCTTCCCAAGTTGTTAAAATGTCCAAAATATTAAGTCGCAACAAAAAGACTATTCTTCTTCTTTGTCAGCTTTTTCGTATGCAGCAAGAATTGCATCACGGATTTGTTCACGTGTTTCAGTGTTGATTGGGTGAACAATGTCTTTGTATTCCCCGTCTGGTGTTTTTCTTGATGGCATTGAAATAAACAATCCTTCTCTGCCTTCAATAACCTTGATGTCGTGAACAACAAAGCATTCATCAATTGTGATTGATGCAACTGCTTTAAGTTTGTTGTCATCTTTTTTTACGATTCTGATTCTTACGTCTGAAATTTTCAAGTTGAAATACCTTCCTTTTTTCAAGCTGTTTTTATTTTAAAACAAAATAAATGCATTTGGCAAACAAATTTAAGCCATTTAAGCAAAATTAAACCTCAAAACAAAAAATATTCAATTAAATTTAATAAAATGTTGACTAATATGGTTTTGTGTGCTAACATAAACGAGCAAAATAATTAGCGAGGTGAGACATGAAACAAGAAATTCATCCAAACTACCATGAGACAGAAGTTGTTTGCGCTTGCGGAAACACATTCACAACAAGATCAACATACAAAGATAAAGTTATGAAAATTGACATTTGTGACAAATGCCATCCATTTTTCTCAGGCAAACAAAAAGTTGTTGACACAACAGGAAGAATTGAAAAATTCAAAGCAAAACACAATATGTAAAAACAAAAGATGTCGCAAGACATCTTTTTTATTTCTCTCACAAATATATCATCGCAAATTAAATAGCAAGCCGCTTTAGTGAAGAATCCCCTTCGCGACCGCCCGCTCCATGTGCAGAACTCAAGTGTTTTTCTTATATCATTGCCTAGACACAAGGTTTTATGAGCGCAGTTGTTCTTATGCTGCACGGTTCTGGATTTCTCGCTCCGCCAAGCTCCGCCGCGAAATGACATAAAATGATTTGTTAAATTTGTAAAATAACGTTTTATTCAAGAGTTAAGCATTTTTTGCCTTAACTCTTCTTGTGAGCCAAACTGCATAAACAACAAAACTCTGTCAAGTGTTTGAGAACAGCGTTCTCAAATTCATTTCACACTTGACACTGTTTTGTGTTTATGCAAAAAAGGTTTTAACAAGATTTCTCCCCAATGGTCGAGGCGTTGCTGGTCGGCTGGGCGAAATTACGCGAGGACAAGAATAAAAAGAAAAAGGATTTGTCCCAAATTTGACAAATCCTCTTTTTATTCGCAGTCCGAGTTGACCTCTTGCCCCGCTCCGCCAAGGGCGCCGGGGTTTGGGGCTTGCGTTGCCCCAAAGGTTTTTTCGTTCTTTTTTGACTCCAAAAAAGAACATCAAATTCCTAATGCATCAAGGTCAGATTTGAATATCAAACTAAACAATGCAACTTGGAATGAATAGTCGGTCCCAATTGGATCATTTGCATTCTTTTCAACATCAAGCACAATTTCAAGAAACGAAGTGTTCACATTGTTTTCATTAAAAACTGACACACAACCAAATCCGTTTTTTGAAGCAATTGGGTTATATATATTTGTGTCAGGATTGTTTGTTCTTGCCGTTGGAGCAGCAACAAAATTATTGTTGTCAAAAACATCAATCGCAAAGTATCCGTTGTCAACGCCAAAATCCATATCACTTGAATCATTGTCAATCATGTCATACGCCCCACCCTTAACCTCAATGGTTTTTGGTGTGGTTGTGCGAATGGTTTGTCCATCAAAGTATCGATAATACATGTTGATTTTGAGATCTCTTGCACTTTGGAACGCAATCCAGCAGAAAGAAAATTCATCCGCTTCTTCCGCCATCAAAACAAGCGACTGATATTCCGCCTTTGGAACAAGTTGAAAATAATCTCCGGTCGAACTTATTGCAAGTCTTGAATCCTTGAAAGCAGTTCGTGAATACCAATAATATTTTGTCTCTGAATTGATTTTTCCGTCAACAAGTTGTTCAACATAGGCACGATAGTTTCTATTGCTGTTTAGTTGGTCATTTACATCCTTGTCAGAAAGAGCTTTTGAACCAATAACATGGTTGATTATATAATTTTTGATTTTTGCCCCGTCAGTGACAGAAAATCCAAAGTATGTTATTTTGTCAAAGTATTCTGCTTGCAAATCACTCAAAATTGCGTCAAAGTTTGGTTTTCCATCCGTGATGGCAACACTTTGCCCACGATATGAAATTTGCGGATAACCCTGAGCATCAAACGCATCGCCAACAACAATCATGTTTTGGAAATCAGTCCTTCCAAGCAAAATTTCATACAAAACAACTTCCATTGATTGTGAATATAGTTTTGAATATATTTCTAAATAAGTTTCAAAGTTATCATTATAAATTGACTCTGCACCACTACGACCAGCATATGCAACCTTATCCATGCCATTTGCGGCACCCTTTATTATTGGTGGCTTATTTGCATTTTCAAATGACCAACTCCATCTCAAACTATTTCTCGCCCACACTTGAATGACGACACCACCTTCGCCGTCGTCAATCTCTCTATCGTATGCTTGATATCTTATTGAGTCATAATAATAGACGTTTTGATTTTCGCCAAAACCTTTGCCTGCACCATAAGTCGATGCAAAATCTTCAACAAGTTCTTTTGAAAGGTCCGCAATATTATTTTTTGCTTCATTGTCAGTGCCTGTCCCACGATATCCAAGTTTGAATTTGTTTGGAACAAATTGCGCCGATTGATTGCCGGAGCCCCCGCTTCCGCCAGAGCCACCACTTCCGCCTGAGCCACCCTCGTTCTCGTCCCAATCGTCAGGGTCAACAATCGCACAGCCTGCAAAAAGCATGCAACAAACACTGAGTAGCAAAACAAGCAAGAGTGCAAATATTTTTGTTTTTTGACTTTTTGTTTTAACTTTTGTTTTCATATGAATAGTTTAACACTTTTATAAAATAAAAATCAAGATAAAACAATAAAAAGGTTTTACTCTTATCTTTAACTCTTAAAATTCAAGCGTTAAGACAATTTGCCCGCTAAAAAAATCTCATAGACAAAATAGATATATTAAAATTGTTTAACACTTTTTGCTTTATCAATATCCCAATTTTAACCAAGAGTTGAGGCATTCTTTGCCTTAACTCTTCTTATTAGCCAAATTGCATAAACAACAAAACAATGTCAAGTGTTTGAGAGCAAGCGTTCTCAAATTCACTTGCACTTGACATTGTTTTGCGTTTATGCTTCACGAGGACAAGAAAAAAAGAAAAAGTTTTGCTCCCAATTTGAGCAAAACTCTTTTTTTCGTAGTCTGAGTTGACCCCACGCCCTGCTTCGCCAAGGGGCGTTTCGGGTGGTGTGGAGGGAATCGCAACCCACGCTTTTTGGTTCTTTTTCGCATCTCGAAAAAGAACACCATTTTTTTATTCAAGAAAGTATTTTGCAAAATGGTCAACATCTCCCGCACCAAGCACCAAAAGTGTATCTCCTTCCCCCACTTCTTTTTGAATTGATTTTTTCATTTTTTCAAAACTTGAAAAATATAAGCATTTTTTATGTTTTGAAATCTCTTTTGCCAGTGTCCGTGCATTAAAATCTTTGTCATATTTTTCCCGAGCGGGATAGGTCTTGAACAAATACAATTTGTCTGCCAGGTCAAAACATGGAACAAATTCTTCAAATAGTTTTTTTGTTCTTGAATATGTGTGAGGTTGAAAAACAACAAACAATTTTCCTTTGGTTATGTTTTTTGCACCAACGAGAGTTGACGAAATCTCTTTTGGATGATGAGCGTAATCAATCACAACTTCAACACCTTGCTTTCGTCCAACTTCTTCAAATCTTCGTTTCACGCCTGCAAAATTTTCGAGCGCACTCACAATTATTTTGTTTGGCACACCATAGTATTTTGCCACTGCCACCGCAAAAAGTGCATTTGTGACATTATGTTTGTGATAAACTCCCAGATGTATTCTACCAACAAACTCTCCGCAAAAGATTGCGTCAAAAGTGTATTTGTTGTCCGCTTCAAGTTCAATATTTTCAGCCCAACAATATTTTGAACGCTCGCCAATCTGATAGATATTTTGCGAATTTTGTGCATTTTTTGGCAAAAAACCTTCAAAAACGATGCAAAACTCACTTTTTGACGCAAATTTTTCAAAACTGTGTCGCAAGTTGGTTGTCGTTTTGAAATAGTCCAAATGGTCATCATCAATGTTCAGCACAACACCAACTTCGGGCGAAATGGTCAAAAAGTTATCTTTATATTCGCATGCCTCTGTGATGAAATATTGTTTTTCGCCAACCAGAAAACTTGTTCCAAGATTTTTGCTTACACCACCGATATGAATTGTGGGTTTGTGCCCCGCAAGACAAAATATCTCGCCAACCATGGCAGTTGTTGTTGTCTTTCCGTGCGTTCCAGAAATTGCAATCACGTGTTCATGTTCGCGAGAAACAAATTTCAAGAGTTCACTGCGAGAAATGATTGTCAGCCCCAACTCTTTTGCGTGAACAAGTTCGGGATTGCCTTCATTTATTGCGCTGTTAAAAACAACCAGTTCGGCGTCTTGGATATGATTTTTTTTATGACCCAAAAACACTTTGATGCCGTGACTTTTGAGCATTTTGGTTTGTTCATTTTCAGTTATATCCGACCCACTCACATCAAACCCGTTTTTATTTAGATATAATGCAAGCCCACTCATGCTTATTCCGCCAATTCCAACAAAAAAAACTTTACGTCTTATATCCATATTGCAATATATGATTGCACATTTATTTTTGATAAGTTTTGTTATTATGTTTAGAAATGATATTTTTTGAAACAATAAAAATATGAAAAAAAATAATTTTTTTCTCGCATTCCCTGCACTATCCGGCATTGGGTTGATGCACGAAAATAATCGTGTGTTATCTTTTGTCAATGCATCCGGAGAAATCAAACTTCACTCAACAAAAACAAAGAAAAATCCATTTCGGTTTATGCGTATCCCATTTTTGCGGGGGATTATTATTTTCTTTTTTGGTTTTGTGCAATACTTTTATTTTTTGTCAGAAAGTGCAAGGTTTGGCGAAATTGAAAATCAAAAACTTCCAGCAGAAGAAAAAGTGTCAAAAAAACTCGGTGTGTCAAGTGCTTCAATATTTTGGTTTTTATTCACATTTTTGGTCGCTTTTGCTGGAATATTTGCGTTTAACATTGTGCCAAGCCTCATTGTCCGTGAAATTGTGGGCGTAAGTGCTGTCGCAAGAAATGCAATTCTTGGAGCGCTGAAAGTCGCAATTTTCTATTTGTTTGTGATTATGCTCAAAATCATTCCGTCATTTCGCGCCTACTATCGTTTTAACGGCGCAATCAACGCTTGCAAAAATCTTGAAAACACTGATGCAACAAAGAATGCAACAACAAAATCAACCGCAACTTCATCGCAAAATCTCTCAACAAATTTTTTGTGCTTTGCGATTTTTTGTTTCGCAATACACTTTTTTGTGGTATCATTGATTGGACTTGAAGCAAACTTCTTTTTGTTGATTTTGTTTAACATTGGAATGTTTGCTATTGCAACAAGTGTGTGCTATGAGTTTCTACAACTTTTCGAGAGTCGAAAACTTCTTGTTTCTCGCATTGTGGCAGCAGTGCTATGCTTTCCTGTCACAAACAGACCAACAAGAACCGAACTCGAAGTTTGTCTTGGAGCACGGGAGGAATTGGACACAATGACAAAAGACAAAACACGCATTGAAATTGACGGAAAAGACGAAAACATCGCCTTGTCTTCTGTGTTGTGTGAAACAAAAAACATTCTCGCTTCTCACGACATTGATGCCCCAAGCGAAGCGGAATGGCTCATTGCAACCGTGCTTGGCAAAAACAGAACAGAGATGAAACTCACACCAACAATAACGCGTTTTCAACTTCAAAAAATCCGCGATGCAGTTTCACTTCGCATAAAGCATATTCCCCTATCAAAAATTTTTGGTTGGACAGAATTTTTTGGAATGAAGTTTTATGTTGACAAAAATGTTTTGTCGCCTCGTCCCGAAACCGAACTTGTGTGCGAACAAGCAATCAATCTAATAAATTCTCACAATTTCAAAAAAGTGTTGGACCTTTGCACTGGAAGTGGTGCGATTGCAATAACTCTTGCAAAAACCACAAAATCCAAAGTTGAAGCATGCGACATTTCTCGTTCTGCTCTCAAAATTGCTGAAAAAAACGCCAAAAATCTTGGCGCAAAAGTAATTTTTTTTGAAAGCAACATGTTTTCTGGGTTGAAAAAAAATTCAAAGTTTGATATTATTGTGTCGAACCCTCCATATATTTCAACAAAGGAAATCCAACTGCTTGATGAAGAAGTCAAAAATCATGACCCACATATCAGTCTTGACGGAGGAGATGACGGGCTGGATTTCTATCGGATTATTTCCGAAAATGCCCCAACCTTCCTAAAAAACGACGGAATGTTGGTTTTGGAAATTGGAGAAGGTCAAGCAAACGCAGTCAAAAAACTTTTGAGTGCAAACTTCAAAAACATAAAAATCATAAAAGATTATAACAATATTCAAAGAATTGTTATTGCAACCGTAAAAGGAGCAACAAATGCTGGAAAAAACCAAAAAGATAAAACAAAGGTTTGATGAACTAACCGAACTCATTTCTCGTCCGGAAATTCTTTCTGACATGAATCAGTGGAAAAAACTTGTCAAAGAACGCAGTGCGATTGAAGATATTGCCGCCGCTCACGACAAACTTGAAAAAGTTTTGAAAGAAAAGCAAGACCTCTCTGAACTCATTCCAAACGAAAGCGATCACGAAATGAGGGCCATGATGGAAGAAGAACTTCAAAGCCTCAAAGAGCAAGAAGAAAAAATTAATGACGAAATAAAGATTCTTCTCCTTCCAAAAGACGAAAATGACGACAAAAACGTTATTATGGAAATCAGAGGCGGAGCTGGTGGAGAAGAAGCAGCCTTGTTTGGAATGGTTCTTCTCAACATGTATCGCAGATTTGCAGAAAGAAAACACTGGAACTTCGAAATCTCCGAACTCAATGAAACTGATATTGGTGGTGTGAAAGAAGCAGTGTTTACAATCAGCGGAAAAGGCGCATATTCAAAACTCAAATTTGAAAGCGGCGTGCATCGTGTTCAACGCGTTCCAGAAACCGAAAGCCAAGGCAGAATACATACTTCCACCACAACAGTTGCCGTTCTTCCAGAAGTCGAAGATGTTGATTTTGAAATCTTGGACAAAGATATTCGTATTGACGTCTATCGTTCAAGTGGCGCCGGCGGACAAAAAGTTAATAAAACTGAAACCGCAATTCGCATCACCCACATTCCAACCGGCATTGTTGTTGCGTGCCAAGACGAACGCAGCCAACTCAAAAACAAAGAGCGCGCTTTCAGCATTCTCAAAAGCAAACTCTATGACCACTACAAAAGCATTGCCGACTCGGAATATGCAAGCAACCGCAAAAGTCAAGTTGGCACTGGCGACAGATGTGAAAGAATCAGGACCTATAACTATCCACAAGGCCGCGTGACAGACCACAGAATCAATCTCACCGTTTATAATCTTGAAGACTTCCTTGACGGAAATATCGAGTTTATGTGCGACGAGCTCAACCGCGCCGACCAAAAAGCAAAACTCGAAAGCCAAGCATAAAATTAAGCAACAAAAAAACACATGAAATTTCATGTGTTTTTTGTTTTAATCGATTATTCAACTGTGACAATCAAGTCAACTGTTGTTCCGTCTGTGAGTGCAAGTTGAATTTTTGCTGTCCCTGTTGCTTTTACTGTGATTTCAAGTTTTCCATCAGCAAGTGCTCCAAGTTCAATGCAATCGCCCTCGAGAAGTGATGCAGTTGGAACTTCATCTGTATTTTCTGCGCTAACCGTGAGTGTGAATTTTGCAACATCAACAAAACTTGTAAATTTGAGTTCTGTGCCTTCAAGAGTTATATTTGCTTCAGTTCCTTCAGCAAGTGAATATTTGATTACGGGTTCAGCAAATTCTTCGTCCATTGCTCCACTCAAATTAAGTCCAAAGAGTTTTGGTGTTTTGCCTGAGAAATCCCAAACAGTTGAGTCGAATTTGCAGTTTGAAGTGAAATAACTTATAACGTTTCCATCAAGCAAACCTTCGCCTGAAATGTTGATTGATTTAAATTTCCAACCATCATCTTTCCAAGCTTTTGATGAGAACACAAGTTTTTCCATCGTTTCTTCCCACCAACCAATGCTGATTCCGCTCTTATTAATAACATTGTTGTTGATTGTTCCATACTTCTTGCCGCTAAGACCTTTCCACCAAGAAGCGATTTCAGATCTAATTACGCCATCAATATCAACCCAGTAATCGCCATTTGATGAAATACCTTGAGTTGTGCTTACATAACAATTTTGAATGAATCCACCTTGTGGGAAGTCAATTGCAAGACCTGCAAAACGATTGTTGGTTTTGTCGCCTTCGGCAAATTGAATTTGGCTTGTTGCATTGAAGTAGCAGTTTTTGATTGTTCCTTGAGCTCTGTATGCAAGACCACCAATCATATTGCTTGCAAGAATGCTTGCATTTGAATAGCATTTTTCGATTGTAGCGTTGTAGTTGATTCCAACAATTCCGCCAACATAATAACCTTCAAGTGTTCCGTCAAAATATGAAGAAGTGATTGTTCCTTGTTGTGTTTCACCAACAATTCCGCCAACATATGAGCTATGGTTTTTTGCTGCAGAAATTGCTGAAAGTTCGCTATAACATCTATCAACTGAACCAGCGTTTGTTCCAACAACACCACCAAGTCTGATTGAATTTCCACCAGCTTGTGTGTTTCCACCAACTTTTGCTGAAAGAATTACATTTGCGCCTGCTGCGTTTTGTCCAACAACACCACCAACATAGCTTCCGTTCTCTGTTGAAACTCCTTCAACAATAATGTCTGCTTTGCAGCAGTAGATTGATTTTGCATTGTATCCAACAACACCACCAACAAATCTTGCAGATTTTCCATTTGCATAGATTTTTGTATCAAGTGTGACTTCTTCGTCTTGTCCTTCTGGTTTTTCTTTGAGTGTTTCGCCAGGTTTAACAACACTGTGTGATACTTCACCGCCATTATATCCAACAATTCCGCCAACATATTGACCATTTTTAATATTAAGGCTATTAATTGTAATGTTGTCAAAAACACCATAATTCTTTCCAACAATTCCGCCAACAGTTGTGCTGTCATCTGAATTGATGATTAGTTTTTCAACAATAACATCTGAAATCATAGCGGAATTTGATGTGCAGCCAAAAATTCCTGCTGTTTTTTCAAAGTTTCTTGTTCCTTTTTCTGCATATGCAATAATGTTTGAAGTTGGAATAACAACATTTTTGAGTGTGATTGTTGCGCCATTAACACCATATACCACTCCACCGAATGGACGTTCAACGTTTCCAATTGGAGTCCAACCTGCTGGGAAGGCTTCTTGAACATCAATTTCAACATTTTCGGAAATAACATAAGTGTAATTCAAAACTGAACTTGTTGAATCGCTCTTTCCCGCTTCCATGAGTTGTCCGATAACATCAGCAGCATTTGTTTTGTTGATTTCTGTTCCGTTTCTCAAAGGTCTGATTGTTTGACCAACTCCATCTTGAACGATGTATGGGCCCATTGAATCAGTCTCTGTTTTTCCATCAAAACTCCATGTGCCGGAGAAATCCCATGAAACAACTTTTGAGTATTTATTTGTATATTGATATTTGCTTTGATCGTCAATTTCTTGTCTTGTCAATTTTGTTGCATTTGTTGAATCAAATGCGTCTGAATAGAAGATGTTTCCAACATATTCAGTTTCAGAATCTCCCGAAAGAGAATCGTTTGCGATCAAAATGTCATTGTTTGTTGCATTATATGCTTCACCATCTTTGCCAAATGTTGCAACAACAAGATTTGTTTGAATGAGTGAATTATAGGTGAATGTTTTTGCTGTGCCAACAATTTGTGTGAAATTCTTTGCCGAGATTTCGCCAACCAAACCACCAGCATAATTTGGTTTGACATCTTTGTTGTTTGCAATTGTTGCACTAACTTTGCAGTTTGCGATAACGCCTGATTCAAATTTTCCAGCAATTCCGCCAACAACATTGCCTGAATTCAAAGCAACATTTTCAATTTGACACATTGCAATTTCGTTTTCTGTTTGAGTTCTTGTTGCAACACCAACAATTCCACCAACATATGCATCTGCACTTGTATTTGAAGATGTGACTTCACCATTGATTACTTTGCAACGAGTGATTGCACTTTCGCTATATCCAGCGATTGCACCAACATTTTTGCCTGTTGCTTTGATTTGAGGATTAACAAGTGTAACTTTTTCAATTTTTGCGCCGCTTTCAACATATCCGAAAAGTCCAACATAGTCTGATGAGCAAGTTTCGTCAATGATGAGGTTCGAAATTGTTTTTGTTCCACCATTAAAGTTCCCTGTGAAGTGGTTATCTTTGTCGCCGATTGGTTTCCAGCTTGTTGCATTGCCATCAACCCAAGTTTCTTTAAAGTCAATGTTTGAAACAACTTCATAACTGTCGCCAAGTGTCCAAAGTGTATCCATTGCTCCAATTCTGAGCATTTGTTCTGCTGAAGAAATAAAGTATGGGTTGTCAGTTGAGCCATCACCAATTCTCACCATAAAAACAAATGGTCCAAAGTTTGCGTTTGAAGGAGTGATATTAATTGTCGCAGTTCCCCCTGCCTTTGCTTCGATTTTTCCAGACTCAGCATTGATTGAAGCGACATTTGAATTGTCACTTTTTGTTTCAATTGTTGTTCTTTTGTTTGGTTTTGTGTGGTTAATAGGAATGTCGAATGATTCCCCAACATTAAGATAGACCGTTTCACCTTGTGGAACAGTGCAAGTGATGTCTTCATTGTTCTTTGCGAACATATAGAAAGAAAGCCCAACAAAGAGTGTTCCAATGATAACGATGCAATACATAAAAAATCTTTTCATAAAAAACTCCTAAAACCTTGCATAGTTTATTGATATTATAGAAGAAAAGTTTTGTGTTGTCAATATCAACTTCAAACAAATTAAGTCTTATTTTGACAACAAACCCAACAATCGCATGGATTTGTCGATATAATCAAATCTTATTTTCGGAACAAACTTCGATAAGTAATAAAGTTTTATGAGTGTGGTGGTTATTATGCTGCACAGTTTTGGATTCTTCGCTACGCCATTGGCTTCCGCTCAGAATGACATAATACGAGGTTGATTTATATTTTTTATAACTTTTAAAGAGTTGAGGCATTCTTTGCCTTAACTCTTCTTATTTGCAGACCCGCATGAAACAGAAAGGTTTGTCAAGAGTTTGTGTGCAACCGCACACAAATCCATTTACTCTTGACAAATTTTTCGTTTCATGCAACACAAAAAACAAAAGACAAAAGAAAAGGTTTTGAGCCAAAATTTCTCAAAACCCTTTTGTTTATTGTTTTTTGTTGTCCTCTTGCCCCGCTTCGCCAAGGGCGCCGGGGTTTGGGGCTTGCGTCGCCCCCAAAGGTTTTTTGGTTCTTTTTTGACTCCAAAAAAGAACCTTCACTTATGAATTTTTACCGCAGCAATTTTTGTATTTCTTGCCGCTGCCACATGGGCAAAGACTGTTTCTTCCCGTAACCTTTTCTGAACTAAGTTGAGAAGATGGTTTTGACGCGCCGCTTTCACTTTGAACAACAATTTGTGGCTTTGGTGCAGGATTGTTCACTCTGATGTTTTCAACTTCAACATTAAGAAGCATTGAAGCGGTGTCTGTTCTAATTTTTTCAATCATTGTGTCGAACAAATCAAAACCTTCACGCTTGAACACAACAATTGGGTCGTGTTGACCATATGCACGAAGTCCAACCTCGTTTTTCATGATTGACATTTGATCGATGTGATCCATCCACAAAGTGTCGACGACACGAAGAAGAACAAATCTTTCAAAATCGCGGAAATTAAATCCCAATTCTTCTGCATCAACAATCTTTTTGTCATAGCGTTCGTTGATTTCGGTGAGAATTTTTTCTGTAAGTTCGTCGACATCGGTTTCTTCAACCATTTCCGCCGTCACGAAATTCGTGCCTTTTGGAAGAAGTTTGTCTTCGAGTGCAGTGTTAAGCGCTTTCACGTCCCATTCAAACGAATTTTTGTCATCATCAACATACTCGCGCACAAGTGGAACAACAATGTCTGGGAACATATCCAAAATTTGTTGATGAACATCTTCCCCGTCAAGAACCTTGTTTCTTTCAGAGTAAATGAGTTCACGTTGTCTGTTCATGACATCATCAAACTGCAAAACTGTTCGGCGAGCGGCGTAGTTTTGCGCCTCAATTCTCTTTTGTGCTTTTTCAATTTGACGTGATAATATTTTGAGTTGGAAAGGGGTGTTTTCGTCAACTTTGAAGAAGTTTGCAATGCTTTGCATCTTTTCTCCGCCAAATCTCACTGCAAGGTCATCTTCAAGCGAAATAAAGAACACGCTGCTTCCTGGGTCACCTTGACGTCCAGCGCGACCTCTGAGCTGGTTGTCAATACGTCTGCTTTCGTGACGCTCTGTGCCAATGATATGGAGTCCGCCAAGAGATTTGACTTCTTCTTTCTCTTTATCTGTTATATCTTTATATTCTTTTAGATATTGAACATATTTATTATGAGCGTCCATAACTTCATCGCTTCCACCAACAATGTTTGATGTTGCGAGAGAAATTATTGCATCCGTAATCCCTTCATCTTTAAGTTTTTTCTTTGCAAGCGCTTCCGCATTTCCGCCGAGCAAAATATCTGTTCCACGACCTGCCATGTTTGTTGCAATCGTGACCGCTCCGCGACGTCCTGCTTGAGCAACAATTTCACTTTCTTGTTCGTGGTTCTTCGCGTTAAGCACGGTGTGAGGGATTTTTTTCTTTTTGAGGAGTTTTGAAAGTTCTTCAGACTTGTCAATCGTGATTGTTCCAACAAGAACAGGTTGTCCCACTTCGTGACGTCTTACGATTTCTTCAACAATCGCATTATTCTTGCCACGAACTGTCGTATAGATAATGTCTGGCTCATCTCTTCTTTGTGAAGGTCTGTTTGGTGGAATTGTGACAACGTCCAAATTATAAATATTGTTAAATTCAAGTTCCTCGGTTTTGGCTGTTCCTGTCATACCAGAAAGTTTCTTGTAAAGACGGAAATAGTTTTGGAATGTGACTGTCGCAAGCGTCTTGTTCTCGTCTTTGATTTGAACACCCTCTTTTGCCTCAATCGCCTGATGCAATCCTTCTGAAAAACGTCTGCCATTCATGAGACGACCAGTGAATTCGTCAACAATAACAATCTCGCCATCTTTGACGATATAGTTTTCATCACGCATCATAACAAAGTTTGCTTTCAGTGCATTTTGAATATGGTGGTTGATTTCAATGTTGTCAACATCGGAATAATTTTCCATGCCATAAAATCTTTCCGCTTTTTCAACACCTTTTTCAGTAAGCGTGATTGCTTTGTGTTTCTTTTCAATCTCAAAATCAACATCTTTTTTGAGGTTTTTGACAAATCTTTGTGCACGATAATATTCATCGCTCGATTTCATTCCACGTCCCGAAATAATGAGCGGAGTTCTCGCTTCATCAATGAGAATTGAGTCCACTTCGTCCACAATCGCATAGGCATGTCCGCGTTGAACACGGTCTTCTTTGCGAGTGACCATGTTGTCACGAAGATAATCAAACCCGAGTTCATTATTGGTTGCATAAGTGATGTCGCAAGCATAAGCCGCACGCTTTTGTTCTGGTGTCATGCCCGAGATTGCAACTCCAACCGTGAGCCCCAAAAAGCGAAAGATTTTTCCCATCCAGTCAGCATCACGCTTTGCCAAGTATTCGTTGACTGTGACAATATGCACACCGTTTCCTGTGAGTGCATTAAGATAGGCGGGAAGCGTTGCAACAAGTGTTTTTCCTTCACCTGTTCCCATTTCAGCAATTCTGCCTTGACTGAGCGCAATGCCACCAAGAATTTGAACGTAAAAATGTCGCATAGAAAGAACCCTGTCCGCCGCCTCTCTGCAACAAGCGAACGCCTCTGGCAAAACATCTGCAACCTTTTCGCCATTTCTCAATCTTTCTTGCAATGCTTTTGTTGTTTCGCGGAGTTCGTCATCTGTCTTTTTCTTGAATTCGTCTTCAAGTGCAACAACCTTGTCCGCAATCTTTTTTAATCTTTTGATATTTCTTGAATTTTCACTGCCAAAAAGTCCCATAATTTCTCCTATTGTCTTTAATAATACAACACATCAACATTTTTTCAAAATATTTTTAATCTCTTTTGCCAAAAACAATTCGCCACCTGCACCGCTTGCAAAAATACTTGCAAGTTTGAAATTGGAATAAACATTTTGAGAATATCATCATTTTCAAATGCATTTTTAATTTGATTATGCTATTATAAAATTAACATAGGAGGGAAAATGAGAGCATTTATTAATTATGTTTCACACCCAACAAATGCAAAGGAATTTGGCAACAAATTCAAAGAATGCAATGAATTGGATATGGAATGCTTATTGAATAATCCAACAGTGTGCTGGACAGTTGCTCGCCATGCTCGACCAGACGATATAATTTTGTTTATTCACACACGAAGTGCTGAAAAGCACATTCAAAACATCGAAAAAGAAATGAATGAAGACAAGAAATATGAATATCTTACAGATTTCCTTTTGCGTTCAAAAGAAATATATAAAAAGTATGGCGGAACAATTTGTGCAATTGGTGAAGTTTGGGACATACCTCATCATTTTGACAACTTTGGTTATGAAAATCATTTCAAGTCAAGACATTTTGCAGAAATCGGAAATATTTATATCTTGGAAAATCCGATCGACACGATTGATATATCAAACATATTGGATATCCGCCAACACTATTCTTCCACGCCGCTCAAATGTCAAACTTTTGACAAGTTGAGAGAAGTTATTCAATCAAAAAACAAAACGCCAGAATATTTCAATTCCGCCAACATTTGCGAGGAGTTGGAGCAAACCCCACAAATGAAATTTCCACAATGTTATCATATCCCACTCGCGGGAGAAATTGCCGAAGAATATGAGGTTCATGATAATCAAATTTTGGCAAATATTTCTGAAACACACCTAAAAGATATGATTGTCAAATTTGTTGAAACTCTTGAAGAACCTTGCTTTTTCATTTTGGAAACACCATTAAAGTTGAACGAAGAAAAAAAGATCAAAGATTCAAAAGAATTTCATCACCATGTTTATTACATTGACGGAGTTAATCGCAACCTTTTGCTAGACTTGATTGACTCTCAATTCACATCTTTCCGAAAAGAAGGTTTGATTTCATTTGGAGTTGCCTCCCATTCGTCACACGACGAATTGTTCGTGACAAAATACAATATTATTCGCATTTTTTCAAAAAATATTGAAAAATATAACAAATTTATGGGCGAATTCGACATAAAAAAGTCAACAAAAATAAAAACCGCATGGGACACCTTCAACCAAGAGCTGCCAGGTCAAGCATTTGCAAGTGATGATGGCGAGATAAATAAATTTGTTGAATTTGCAAAAGAACACTACGGACTCTATGAGGCAGAAATTCGATAAAAGTATTGAGTGAGCTTGATGTCGGGCGCCACCTGCCGCTTCGTAGGACTCAACCCGAAGGTCGCACTCAACCCGAAGGTCAGTGGGTTATATGGCTCACAACATAGCGAAGGTCGCGGGTTATATGTTTTCGTGAACGAAAACATATGTGTCCTTGGACGGACTTTCAAACCTTCCCTTCCGTCAACGCAAAAAAAATGAAGTCTTTCGACTTCACTTTGTTTTGGTTGCGGGGGAAGGATTTGAACCTGCGACCTTCGGGTTATGAGCCCGACGAGCTACCTAGCTGCTCTACCCCGCGATATGTTGCCATTTTACAACATGTGCAAATTTATGTCAATATGTTTTTGTCGAAAAATTAAAAAAGTTTGAAAATATTTGTTGACAAGCACTCTTTTATAAGATATAATAACCCCGCTTGCTAGATTTGGCGGCGTAGCTCAGTTGGCTAGAGCGTGCGGTTCATACCCGCAAGGTCGAAGGTTCGAATCTTTCCGCCGCTACCAATAAAACTTCATATTTGGCTCCGTGGTCAAGTGGTTAAGACACCGCCCTTTCACGGCGGTATCATGGGTTCGAGTCCCGTCGGAGTCACCAAAAAAGAAACACCGAAAGGTGTTTTTTTTGTGACGAAGCGGGACCGTGAAACTTCCTTCGCATATGTCACCAAAAAATCCACTAGTAATGGTGTTTTTTGTTGCTCCGACTTTGTTGCTTTGCAACTCACTCGCTTCGCTCGCGGACTCTAACCCATGGAAACTTTGTCGAGCCTTGGCAAATACACTGCGTGTGCTTGCCTCTTCTCTCCTAGTTATCACGGGAAGTATAAATTTTAATCCAAAAAAGAAACACCGAAAGGTGTTTTTTTTGTGACGAAGCGGGACCGTGAAACTTCTTTCGCATATGCCACCAAAAAATCCACCAGTAATGGTGGTTTTTTTTGACTCGACTTGTTGTTTCACAACTCACTCGCTTCGCTCGCGGACTCAAGTCCACAAAAAACTTCCAGAAATCAAAATATTATTCCTTAATTAAATAATTTCCTCTTTGCTTTTTAAATATCCAAAACAATGCAGTTTCCAATCAATAGTTTCGTTTAACTCTTTCAAAGTCGGGTGCTTGGAATCAATTCCAATTCTTTTTATTCCATTTGTCATGGTGTCCACAAACCAGTTCCCTTCACTATCAATCAAAACCACAGCATTTGCGGTGTTGGTTTTCTCATCGCAAGTGAAAGATATGTCAATATTTTTTCCAAATCGCAAGTTTAAATACTCATACACTCTTCGAATTTCATCGTTTGAAACTTTTAATGAATCAAAGATGTCACGACATTTTGCACAATTATTGACTCCATACATATGCCATCTATCAATGCCAAGCATAATCAAAGTTTTTGCAACATCTTCTAATTTATCTATGTTCTTTTGTGTGATTACTGTTTCTATCAAAACATTTATTCCATATTGTTTCAACAATTCGAGATTATTGACAATTTTTTGCAAACTGTCTTTGATTCCAACTTTCTCAGGCCTTAAAAAGAACAATAAATTTGGATCAGTTGCATCCAATGTCACTCGAATGAGCGCATTAGAAGATTTAAATTTCTTCAACAAATCTGTTGAAAATGGGATAGTTCCATTTGTGTCAATGCAAATTCCACATTTGGAATTAAAAATATCAATTATTTGTGGCAAAAATTTGTTCAAAGTTGGTTCACCACCAGTTAATCCCACACAAAGAATACTTAAATCCGTAATATGCTTTGCAGTTGCCAACACATCTTTTTTAGCTGTTTTATGGTTTAATTTGTCATTAGCAAAGCAATATATGCAATCCAAATTACAAGACTCTTCAATCAACCAATTCACTTTAAGCGGGGAATTGAAAATTATGTTTTTATTTATTAATTCTTTATGTTTTTCCAAAAAATAATCTGCTTCAACCACGGAGGAAAATTGTTCTAATTGCTCAATGTTAAGAGATTCAAAAAATCTATATCGGCACAAGACATTATCAAAAACGGTAATTCCGTTTTTTTCCTGACGAATGAACAACCTATTTTCAATATTATACATTTTCAACTCCCGGTTAAGCACATTCAAATTGTAAAAAAAATCATAGACTACAACAATATATCTATGATTTTGGCAGGTGAGACAGGACTTGAACCCGCAACAAACGGTTTTGGAGACCGCCACTCTACCAATTGAGCTACTCACCTATATTTATGCTAATATTAAGTTAGCATAAATATTTAATATTGTCAATAAAATTAAAGGTATTTATTAGTTGTTATATTTTTTTATTTGTTCGTTTGCAAACTCGTCATTGGCGAAATAATCAATGCACATGGCCTTTTTGATTTCACCCAAAGTTTGATTTGCAACCATATTAGCTTTTTCAGTGCCCTCTTTCAAAACTTCCAAAATGTAACGGATTTGCTTTTCGTATTCTTTTCTTCTTTCTCTAATCGGCTTTAACACATATTGCATAATATCATTCAAGAAAGATTTTATTTTTCCATCGCCAATTCCGCCTTTTTGATAAGCAAGTTTTAGTTCATAAAGGTTTTTAAACTCAGGATAGAACATTTCGAAATGTTTATCTTCACAAAATGCTTCCAAGTAAATAAACAACACATTTCCCTCAATAATTCCCGGATCACTAATTTGTCTTGGGAAAGTTTTTATCGAGTTAATTTTTTTCTTGATAACCTCTGGTTCGTCAGCAAGGAAAATGCAATTTCCAATTGATTTACTCATTTTTGCATCACCGTCTGTTCCGGGAAGACGCATGCTCGATGCATTGCTTGCCAAAACCGACTTACATTCAATAAGACAATCAGTGTTATATGTTCTGTTAAAACTTCTAACAATTTCACGTGTTTGTTCAAGCATAGGTTCTTGATCTTCGCCAACTGGAATTAAATTCGCTTTAAAGGCAGTAATGTCTGCAGCTTGACTGATTGGATAGTTCGCAAAGCCAACTGGCACACCTGAATTATCAAATCCTCTTGCATGAATTTCATTTTTAACAGTTGGATTTCTCAACAATCTTGGAAGGGTCACGAGATTCATAAAATAAGCAGTGATTTCTGGAAGAGCAGTGATTTCGGACTGAATGCAAAAAGTTGTTTTCTTTGGATCAAGTCCAACGGCAAGATAATCCAACATAACTTCAACAACATTATTTCTTACTTTTGTTGGATTACTTGCGTTATCTGTCAACGCTTGAGCATCAGCGACCATAACATACAAATCATCGTACTCAGTTTCATTTTGCAATCTAACTCTTTCTCTCAAAGAACCAACAAAGTGTCCGATGTGAAGTTTGCCTGTTGGTCTGTCGGCTGTTAATATAATATTTTTCATAATTATTTCTCCTTATAAATTAAATCTGTTAAATTTGTTTTTTCGTTTTCTTTATATGAATCCCAAATATCTTTAACAGAAATAAACCAATCGCAAAATTTTTGCTTAACACTTTTCCACAAATCATTATTTTCTAATCTATTGTCAAATGCCATAAGTGCAAGTTTTTTTTCTTCATCGGTCCAATCAGTCCCTTGCTCAATCATTTGAATTATAACACGTTCGTTGCAGTCAAGGCAACTCATTATCTTATCTTTGATTATTTTTTTCGAATCTCCCAAATACAATGAAGCATTTTCAATGCTTTTTGATTGTTTAAAGTAGGGATAAAAGCCATCAATCAATTTGCTATATAACGCCCCGATTTCAACATCTTCTGGAATAAAGTCATCATATAAGCCCGACTTCTTCATTCTCTCCAAAGCAATACCACCAATATTAGCATGATAAAATTCTTCAAGTCCACACGGAACTATTATTCCCTTTTTTTTATCTTTTAAAATTGGGAGCAAAACATCTGTCGCTGTGTAAACATGGTCTATCATGGCAGAAAAATCATTCCCTCTCAATTTCAATCTGTTATAGGTGTCATCAGTTGCTTCAGTATTTGTTGAAAAATCATTGATTTTTATTGTGCTTGCCACCAAAGAAAAAGTCCTTGCATGGTCCAAATCATTATGTGTGCGAATTTCGCCATTTTTTTCATCAAACCCCAACTTAAGCAAAAAATCTTTAAAATGATCAGTAAGTCTAATAACATATTTAGGATCAAGTCTTCTTGCGTTTATTGAACCCAAATCGTTGATTATCACATATGTATAAAAACCTGTATTTTTTTGAAGTTCAATCAATTTAATCATCATAGACAATGTGCCAATTGTTGGAGAATTCGTAGCACCAAAACCGCTAACAATTGCGACATCTTTTTTGTCCATTTCAATGATTTTTTTGATGTTTGGAGTGTAGCATAAATACTTGCTATTCAATTCTCCGTTTTTTCCATATTTACCAATCGTCAAACCATTTGGGAAACTTATATATCCATTTGATTTGATGGCATTACTTATTCCCAAATTCGTTTGCCTTGATTCTTTAATCAGTAGATCAATTTGCGATTTCGCCTCATCAATCGAACAATTATTTTTTTCAGCAAAATCAGAAACTATTTTCTCACACGATTCCATAACATCTCCACATCACCTCAACATAAATTTGTTCTATATCTTCACATTTAACCTTGAATAAATTTCATCAGCATTAATTTTGCTTGAACAACATTCAAATTTTTTTAAGAATGCAGAATACAACATCTTTTTAATTTTGAAATCACCAATTCCGCCTTCTCTATAATTATCCTTTAATTTCTCAATTGAATCCAAACCGAAGAATTCTTTCACATCTGCATCAGAACAAATCGCATCAACAAAAGCAAACAATGGATTTCCCTCAACTGTGCCTTTATCTTGAACTCTAATGTGATTTGGATCGGTAAATATTCCATTTATTTTGGCTTGCAATTCCTCACCGACCAAATCTAATGATATGTCATTGTCAAATTTTTCCGAAATAAAACTGTTTCCGTCAGCACTAAGATTATTACAATAAATATCTTGGTTGATCATGATATTTGGCCAAAAGAGTTTGTTGTCATTTGCCTCGTTGTAATTGAATAACACTTTTTTTACAAGTTCACTCAGCGACTCAAAATTTCTGGTTTCATAAAGGTCGTTAACATTCAAGAGAATAATTGAGCTAAAAATATTAGCGACATTAATTAATGTCGACAATTTGATGTCGTTCAATGAGTTCTTTTGAATGCTGGTTTTAAGAAAGTCGTTTTTGATGATCTTACTAATATAAATGTATTTTGACAACTCATTACTAAGTTCAAAAAGCCCTTCAATTTTAGATTGCAATACATATTCAACCTTCTTATCAAGACCCAAATTGATGAGAGTTTGGACATTGTCTTTTATTAATGACTTCTTGTCATAAATAAGATAGTTTGCATCATTAACAGCCAAATCATTAAGCAAACAATAAACAACATCATAATGATCCATATTGTCCATCAATGGCTTAATTTTGGATATGTAATCAAATGCATTAATTTTTCTTGAAACATCAATTATCAAAGCAGCAGATTTCATATTATTTTTCTCCTTTTAATTCACTTACTAATTCATCAATAACATGCTTTTTATGGAAAGGGAAAATCAAGATGTGTGCATGTTCAACATTATTTTTATCAGAGAAAGTAGCAAGTTGATATTTTTTGCATATTTCGTCATTCGGTTTTCGAACAACAAATATATTGCTTTTTTCATCTCTTTCATAAGCAATGCCATTTGCTATTAGTGCTTTTTCAAAATACTTTACATTCTCACAATATTTTGTTTCAGGCGATCTTAATAATATTTCTTTAACTCTTTGATATGTTGAAAAAGGCAAGAAATCTCTCGAACCCAGCAATGTGGAATCCTCTTGACCAATATAGTCAACCATCTTTCTTTTTTGTCTTTCCATTGCAATCAAAATTCCATTTACTCTTGCCGAACCCAAGTATTTATGCAGACTTACTGAAATTGAGTCGATGTTTAATTCTTTAACATTTTGTATGGAAGGACTATTAATTTGATTTTTGGGGATGCCCCCAAACAATGCCGCATCAAGGTGGCAATAATAAGGAATATTATTATTTTGCAAATAGGTTGTTATTGTTTTAACATCATCAACTGCACCTTTGCAAGTCGTTCCCCATGTCAAAACAAGAATAACACCATGCACTCCGTTCATAACATCTTCATTTATTTGCTTGATCAATTTATCAACACAAATTGTTCCATCTTGATTTGATTCAATCTTTTGATAATTATAAATTTTGTTTTCATTGTTGGTGACAAACTTTTCAACACTATAATGCGTGTCTTCAGAAAAATAAAGTTTTCCTTCAGGGAAAGCATTAAAACCTTCTCTGACCCCCCAAAAATTGCTTTCTGTTCCACCGCTTGTGATATAACCCCAGTAGTTGTCTCTTGGTGTGAGTCCAATATTTTGCGCAAACAAATTGATGATCCTTTTTTCAATTTCTTTGCTGTCCATTCCGTAGTTTCCAAGTTGATATGGATCACCACAGTTATTCATCAAATACATTTGCGATTCAATATTTCTCAAATATTGAATTGCATATGATTGATCCTCCATGTTCGCCGGATATCCAAACATATAATCGCGTTTTTTGAGATTCATCAAACAATAATTATCAACATCATTAATATAATCTTTGTCCTCATGATAAAAATCTTCAACCTGTTCTTTTGAAAACCCCTGGCCTTTCAAATTATTGCAATCCAAAATTCTTCCAAGATCAAGTTTTAATCTTTGACAATAATTCATATATCTGTCAAGGTTTTTTAAAATTTCGAATATTTTTGTTTCTTGTTCTTTTTTTAAAGTTGATTCACCATTCAAAACAACATCTTTTGTTTGTTCATAAAACTTCTTTATCTTATTCCCAAACAAATCATAAAATAAAATTCCCATCACTTTCCCCCTTCCAAGAGAAATCTCAAAGCAGTAAAAAGTTTAATTTACGATTTAATTTTAACATTGCAATTCTTCAAAAGTCAATATCAAATCCCAACAATATTATAGAGTGCGTTTTGAATACTAAACCAACAATTCAAATATGCTGAATTCAAATTTACAATATTAGATTCTCACAGCTGAATTAGAGAGTTGTTGATTAAAAATTAAAAAAATAATTAAAATTAATTAAAAATAAATAAAAAAATTAAATTATTATTATAAAATAAATTAAATTTATTAATAATTTATTTATAAAAAATAAAGCTTTGCGAAAAACAAGCAAGGCAAGGCTCGGGTGCGTCCAGTGTTGGGAGTTTAGTAGTCCTAAATGACCAACTTTGGACACTCCCAGAAACGCAGCAAGTGAGATTTTAATAATTTCACGATTGCGATGTTTTTCGAAAGGCTTTTTACATCTTGTCGGGAATGTCAATCGCCAAAAGCGATAGACCAATTTCCAAGATTTTGAGAACAAGTTTCAAAATATTCAAATAATTATTTTTTTGCTCTTGATTTTCTTCGGTTATTATTTTTGTTGCGTTATAGAAAGTTGAGAACGATTGGCAAATGTCAAACAAACTTTGAGCAACATAGTTTGGCGCTTTGTCTTCATATGAGGCAAAAAGAGATTTCTCAAATTTGACACATTCAAGAATAATATTTCTTTCAAGCGTTCCCAGTTTGCCACAAATTTTGTCACTTGTTGGTTGACATCTGTTCAAAATGCTCTTAATTCGAACTGCTGAATACAAAATATATGGCCCGGTTTTTCCGTCAAAAGACACAAACTTGTCGATGTCAAAAATATAATCTTTTGCACGATAATTGATTAAGTCCCCAAATTTGAGAGCGGCAACTCCAACAATTCGCGCAAGACTTTCGTCCCCTTCGCGATTTGTTTCTTTGATTTTTTCTTGCGCTTTGTCACAAATGAGTTGATATAGGTCGCCAAGTTTCATAACTCCGCCCTCGCGAGTTTTGTATGGTTTGCCGTCTTTTCCATTGACAGTGCCAAATGGGAAATGTCCAAATTTCATTCCATCGCTTGTGAGCCCACAAAGGTCACAAACTCTGAAAACTTGTTTGAAATGCAAACTTTGTCTGTCGTCCGTCACATACCAAATTTCGTCCGGATTAAATTCTTTTTTACGCATCATGATTGTTGCAAGGTCTGTTGTTGCATACAAATCAGAGCCCGTTGATGACTTGACAATAACTGGCGGCATTGGTGCTTTGTCGTCAGGTTTTTCAACTTCAACAACAAGCGCCCCCTGACTCTCTTTTGTGAGCCCTTTTTCATCAAGCAAATCAAGAAGTGGCCTGATGTATGGCTCGGCATCGCTTTCTCCATAGAACAAATCAAAAAACACATTTAATCTTTGATATTCTTTGTCAACCGATTTGATTGAAACGCGTCTTATGTCTTGATATAAATCATAAAATCCCGCAACTTTTGTTTGAAGTTTGACTGTTGCATCGTGTGCGCGTTTCGCGAACTCCTCATCAACTTTTGCTCTTGCACTTGCTTTTGGATAGATTTCGTTAAACAAATCCATTGAGAGCATTGGCTTTTCGCCTTTTCCACCAAAATAGAATGAAGTGTCAATCTCGTCCATAAGTTCAGCAATAACAAGACCCATTTGAAGTCCCCAATCACCAAGGTGTGCGTCCCCAATCACTTTGTCGCCACAAAACTTTGCAATTCTCTTTACGCTTTCTCCAATAACTGCACTTCTCAGGTGTCCCACATGCAAAGGTTTTGCAATGTTTGCACCACCAAAATCCAAAACGATTGTTTTTTGTTGTTTTTTCTCAATGCCTGCTCTCTCATCTTTTTGCATAAATTCAGCAATTTCGCAAAGCGTTTTGTCGAGAACAACAAAATTCAAAAAGCCCGGGTTGCAAAAACTTGCATCCGCCACCCTATTTGGATTTGAATTAAACTCGTCAATAATTTTTTCTGCAACGTCGCGCGGTGCAACATGAAGTGTTTTTGCAAGAACAAAACACGCATTACATTGAAAATCACAAAGGTCCGGTTTGTTGCTGAGTCCAACCTCTGCCAAACTTTTGTCATATTCAAGTTTTTCAAACACATCACGGAGTTGTTCGTTAATTAAATTTTGTAGTTTCATTATATTTTCCTTCGTGATTCAATGGCGCGAGAAAGCGTCACTTCATCGGCATATTCAATTTCACTGCCCATGGAAACGCCCTGAGCAATGCGAGTGGTTTTCACACCAAGTGGAGAGAGAAGTCTTGCAATATACATTGCAGTTGCATCTCCTTCAACATCTGGGTTTGTCGCAATAATAACCTCTTCAACTCCGCCCTCGTTTATCCTCGCAAGAAGTTCTTTGATGCGAATGTCGTCTGGTCCTCGTCCTTCAAGCGGGGATATTGTTCCATGCAAAACATGGTAAGAAAAATTGGTGTTTTTGACTTTTTCGAGCGCAACAATATCTTTTGGCTCTTTGACGACACAAATAATCTTTTTGTCGCGAGTTTTGCAAAGATTGCAAACTTCTTGGTCGGTGTAGTTTCCGCAAACAGAACAAAATCTGACTTTGTCTTTTGCAGAAATTAACGCATTTGCAAACTCTTCCGCAACCTCGCGGTCAGAATTTATTATATAATAAGCATAACGTTGAGCGGTTTTCAGCCCAACGCCAGGAAGTGCTCTAAAAGCATTAACAAGTCTTTCAATTGGTTCAATAAAATTGTCCATCATCAAAATCCCATTGGCATATTTGGCATATTTTCTGCTTCAACCTTTTCAATTTGGCTAAGGCAATCAGAATATGCTGCAACAATCATATCTTCAAGCATTTCGACATCATCTGGGTCAACAATTTGAGGATTGATTTTGAGAGATTTGACTTTTTTTGAGCCAAACATAACAAGTTCAACTTGTCCCCCACCAATATTTGAAGAAAACTCCGTTGTTTCGAGTTGTTCTTTTTGTTTTTGCATGTCTTCTTGAAGTTTTTGCGCTTGACGCATGAGAGCATTGAGATTTGCTCCACCAAATCCTCCTCCAAAACCGCCGTGATATCCTGCCATAATAATTCTCCTTTAATCAATAATTTTTATTTCACCAAACATGGTCCCCAGTTTTTCAATGTCGACCTTTTGTCTGTCAATTTGTCTTTCGTCCAGCACGACTTCAAAGTTGAGATTCAGTCCAAACCATCGAAATGCTTTTTCAATTTCGCGTTTTGCAAAATCGCCCGAAATCATGTTGTAATTAAACTCCTCTGTTGTGTGCGCAACAAATTTTCCGTCACACATCTCAACTTTTGTTATATCTCCGCAAGCCATTTGCAGTGCAATGTTTTTGTCCTCACGAAGATGGGTTATGACTTTCCCCCACAAAATTCTTGGTTGAATTTCTTTTTGAGGTGCAATCTCAATTTTTAGTTTTTTTTTACCAAATTTTCTTCGCTAACGCTCTCAACCAGCGCAGTTTCCAAAAGCACGCGTGGCGAAATGGAAAATTTGAGTTCAGAAAGTATTCCCGAAAATATCTTCAAACATTCAAAAAGTCTTGCGAGTTCATAACTTCTTGCTTGCTCGTCAAGTTTTGCAAACATATCCGCCGTCATGTTGAGAACATCGTTTGGGTTATCACAAGTCTTTGCAACCAACAAGTCACGATAGTGCGAACAAAGGTCTTTGCAAAACGCAGAAATGTTTTTTCCGCTTTGGCAAATGTCATTAACAACCAAAAGTGCTTTGCCAATATCTTTTTTGTTCACAGCATCGGCAATATCAAACAAACTCTCGCGGTCATTAACCCCCAAAACCTGCAAGGTTTTTTCAAGTGTGATTGTTTTGTCAGAATATGCTGCAACGCACTCGGCAATCGAAAGACAATCTCTCACCCCACCTTCTGCTTTCACCGCAATTTCGCGTGCCGCTTCGTGTTCAATCTTGATTCCTTCTTTTTCAAACACGCTGATCAAAAGGTCTGTGAGTTTTTCGGTTGAAACAAGATGAAAATCAAATCTCATGCAACGCGACAAAATTGTTGCTGGAAGTTTGTGAGGTTCAGTCGTTGCAAGAATGAACACCGCGTGTCTTGGTGGTTCTTCAAGCGTTTTGAGAAGTGCGTTGAACGCACTATCAGTAAGCATATGAACTTCGTCAATAATATAAACCTTATATTTACATGAAACCGGAGTGTATCCAATTTTTTCTCGAAGCTCTCTGATTTCGTCAACCCTGTTGTTTGATGCTGCGTCAATTTCAAGAACGTCAACATTGCTTGGGTCGCTGAGTGCTTTGCACACTTCGCACTCCCCACATGGCGAACCATTTTTTGGATTCAGACAGTTGATTGCTTTGGCGAATATTTTTGCACAAGTTGTCTTGCCAACACCACGACTGCCACAAAAAAGATAGGCATGAGAAATTTGCCCAGTTTTCACTTGGTTTTCAAGAGTCTTTGTGATGTGGTCTTGGTCAATCACATCGTCAAAACTCGTTGGTCTATATTTTCGATAAAGTGCCAAATATGCCATACCTTCTCCAATATTTCTTCTTATGCTATATTTTATAACATATTTCAAATGAAAATCAACCTTTTTTGCTTATGAAAAAAGATGATATAAATAAAAATAAGGCGAACCAAATTGCCCACAAGGATAATCGGTTCGCTTCAATTTTATAATAATTCGTCCAATTTTTTCATGTGACATTTATACCAATTTTTTCCTTATAAGTCAAACACCAAATTTTTTGTTTAGAAAATATGATTTTTGAAATAATTTATTTGAGGTTTTTATGAGAAGATATCTAACAGGTCTAATTAGTTTATGTTTTGTGTTGATTGGAGTGGTGCCAATTTTTTCTGGGTGTCAAACAAACTATCCAGACAGTGCTTTGTTTGTTGGCAAAGGAGAAAAATATGAAACAATTCAGTCCGCCATCGACGCAAGCAGCAAAAGTGGTCAATATATTGTTGTAAAATCCGGCTCATACAAAGAAAATTTATTTATTTCAAAAACAGTGAAAATTGTCGGCAAATCAAACAGCGTCACATTGAACGGCTCGGCAACAATCGCCGCTGACGGAGTTTATTTTGAAAAAATTGCTTTTTCGGGAAAAGATATTGATGCAAAAAATGGAATCGTCATATCCCCAGACAAAGATGTGACAGGTCTAAACATTTTTCATTGCTCATTCAAAAACTATTCAGAATGCGGACTTTTATCACTAGCAAAAGAAGAGTCCCCAAACAAATTTAATGCCTTGACAATTCAAGAAACTTCTTTTGTGTCAAACAAACTCGCAGGAATCAAAATGAATAACATAAAATCATTCGTTGTTGAAAGTTGCAATTTCAAAAAGAACGGAAGTGATGCTCCAGAAGATGCAATTGGTTGTGCAATAAGCCTTGACCTCATTGAAGGCAAATATTCGTCAGTTGAAGTTCACTCCACCGACTTTAAACAAAACGGCAACAAAAACTCACGAAGTGCCGCTTTCTCATGCTCACACAAAAACAATTCGTTTGATGGCGAAATTGTGTTCGACGATTGCTTGTTTGAAGGCAATTCATATGATGTCGTCTCAGGCATAGAAAACCAACCAAACACATCTATCGACATTTGCGTAATCAATGCCCGCGGACTGAGAACCGACGTCAAAAAACTAGACGAAAACAAATAAAAAAGTTTGTCAAACGACAAATAGTTTGCAAATAATAAAAGCCTGTCAAAAAACAAGCAAGGCAAGGCTCGAAAATGCCCAAATTTGGGAGTTTAGTTTGACCTAAATGACCAATTTTGGACATTTTCAGTTAACGTAGCAAGTGAAATTTCAAAATTTCACGATTGCGAAGTTTTTTGACAGGCTTTTAAAATAGTGGTTTTCTTGTAAAGAATGTTGGTATCTCCACTCCCAGCATTTTTAGAACTGTTGGTGCAATGTCTGTCAGTTCTCCGTCTTGACGCAATTGGATATTTGTAAACTTATCCGAAACGACAACAAACGGAACTTTGCTCATTGAATGAGAGGTTATTGGCTTTCCGTCCTTTGTCAGCATGTCATCAGCATTCCCATGGTCTGCCGTGAGAAGAAAATCGCAGCCTGCCTTTTTGCATGCATCATAAATTTTTCCAACCGCCCTGTCAACACTTTCGACTGCTTTTACTGTCGCATCAAAATCGCCAGTGTGTCCAATCATATCACAGTTTGAAAGGTTCGCAAGCACAAAGTCGTATTTTTTGCTTTCAATCGCCGCTCCAACCGTTTCTGCGATTTCATATGCTCGCATTTGCGGAAAAGATGCAAAATTTTTCAAATTTTTTGTTTCAATAAGTTTTCTATCCTCTCCAGGATAGGCAAACTCTTCTCCGCCATTAAAGAAAAATGTGACATGAGCATATTTTGTTGTTTCGCTGCAACGAAATTGTTTTAATCCTGCATCTGAAAGCACTTTTCCAAGCGGCGGGGTCTTTTTTTCTGGTGGAAACGCAACCAACACATCTTTGAATGTTTTGTCATACTGCGTCATGCAAACATAAGTCAAATTTTTGAGTTCTTTTGTCTTAAATTTGTCAAAACTCGACTGCGAAATCGCTTCGGTCATTTCGCGCGCACGGTCTGTGCGATAGTTGAAAAAAATTACACTATCTCCACTTTCGATTTGTTTGCCACCGTCAATCACACTTGGCTCAACAAACTCGTCAAAAACACCATTTTTATATGAACTTTCCAAACATTCTTTCGCAGTCGCAAAATTGTTTTTTGAAATACCATAAACAATCGCATCATAAGCGAGTTTGAGCCTGTCATATCTCTTTTCTCTATCCATTCCATAAACTCTGCCGCCAATCGTTGCGATTTTGCCAACTCCAAGTCTTTTAATAAATTTTTCAATGTTATCAATATATTTTACGCCACTATCAATTGGCGTGTCACGTCCATCAGTAAACAAATGTAAATAGACATTTTTGAGACCTCCCTCTTTTGTCAATTTCAAAATTTGTTTGAGATGAGTTATTTTTGCATGAAGCCCACCATCTGAACAAAGTCCCAAAAGATGCAAGCTTTTGTTATTCTTTTTTGCGTTGTCAATCGCCAAAAGAATTGCTTTGTTTTTGGGAAATTCGCCACTCTCAATCGCTTCGTCAATTCGAACAACATCTTGTTTTATTGTTCTTCCAGCTCCCATATTGATATGACCTGCTTCACTGTTGCCTTCCTGACCACGTGGCAAGCCAACCGCACCTTCGCACGCATTGAGCGTTGTGTGAGGATAATTTTTTAAAAGATAATCAATATTTGGCGTGTTTGCCGCCTTTATCGCATTTCCATATCTCAATCTACGAATTCCAAATCCGTCCATAATAATCAAAGCAACCATATTTTCCTCCACAACATAGTTTGCAACAAATTGAGATTTTAGTCAAATAATGGCAATCTTTTTCTGTCTTTCAATTTTTTAAATAATGTTCTGCATGATTTAACTCACCCAACTACTTTACCCCACTAAAAATGACAACAGCCGAGGGTTTTGGTTAATTTGATATTATTGTAATAGTTAAGGCATTTTTTGCCTTAACTTTTCTTATTAGCCAAATTGCATGAAACAGAAAGGTTTGTCCAGAGTTTGAGTGCAACCGCACTCAAATTCATTTGCTCTTGACAAATTTTTCGTTTCATGCAACACAAAAAAACAAAAAGACAAAAGAAAAGGTTTTGTGCCAAAATTTCACAAAACCCTTT
>OKWJ01000465.1_pt1 | contig 50680 bp, 33 predicted proteins | sample 1607121 | NCBI WGS metagenome assembly OKWJ01 (sample SAMN04414080, study PRJEB24778) | human gut metagenome | material: faecal | host: Homo sapiens | reverse complement strand
GGGTGTTTGTTAAAATTTTTGTTTAATCCGAGTCAACCATTTTCAGGAAAGTACATACGAACACTCTTTAGCTCCTATTCTTCCCAATACCCGAAATGATTCGAGCGGAACACCCGAACCTCTCGGCGTAACTGATCCAGTTCATGCTGCATTTCGTGTAAACGTCCCATCAACTCGTGGATGACACCGATACCCTCGATATTCACGGACAAATCCTCGTGCCAACGGATAAAACGCTCCAAATCCTGTAATTGCGATTCAAGCAAATAGCGTTCTCCGTCAACCACCCGGATATCAATCAACCCGTCCTCTTCCAAAGACACGATAAACGAGGGGTCCACGTGACTTTTCTGACAGTATTCTCTGACTATAATCAAATCTGTTTCCATAACTCTTCTCCCTAATTAAGATTCTGTAATTCCCGGAACAACTCTTTTTGCTTTTCCGTCAGCGTCGTCGGAATCTCTACCGAGTAAGTCACGATCAGGTCACCGAACTTTCCCTCTTCCTTGTAAACGGGAAAACCTTTGCCCTTCAACCTTACCTTTGCCCCGTTCTGCGTTCCCGGTTTCACTTTCAACTTCACTTTCCCATTCATCGTCTCGACTACTTGTTCTCCTCCAAGAACCGCCGTGTACAGGTTCAAAGGAGCCGTCACGTACAAATCATTACCCAAACGCTTGAATACCGGGTCTTCGGCAATGACAAACGTGATATATAAATCTCCGGCAGGCCCGCCGTTCACCCCGGGACCTCCCTGACCTTTCAGCTTGATCGTCTGCCCGTCGGCAACACCTGCCGGGACGGTAATACGGATATTCTTCCCGTTCACGGTCAACACTTGCTTGTGAGTCTTAGCCGCATCCTGGAATGAAAGATGCAACTCCGCATTATAATCCTGTCCCCGGAATCCGGCAGTTCGCCCACCACCTCTCCGAGAACCGAACAAGGATTCGAAGAAATCCGAAAATTCACCGTCTCCTCCCATACCGGAGAATCCGCCTCCCGAGGACCAGTAAGCCCCGCCTCCGTCACCAAATCCGCCACCACCTTGCTGCTGGTAACGTTGTTTCTGAGCTTCAAACTCGTCCGCATGTTTCCAGTTCTCGCCGTACTGGTCATACTTTTTCCGTTTCTCCGGATCACCCAATACTTCGTTCGCCTCATTAATCTCCTGAAAACGTTGCTTGGCATTCGGATCGTCCGGATTCAAGTCCGGGTGATACTTTCTGGCCAATTTCTTAAAAGCCTTCTTGATATCATCCTGTGAAGCACTTTCTTCAACTCCTAAAATTTTATAGTAATCTATATAGGCCATACTGTTATGATTTATACATTTTGTAATAGTTAATACAAACTATGTACCAACCCGTGATATACGTTCTAAGCTGATGCATAGTTACGACCGAAACTGACAATGTGGCAACAAAAAAGCCGAGATAAAAAGAATCTCGGCTTTTACATCTTTTAATCTAAAATATTATTGTTGCAATATGTAATTCTCAAAATACAATTTGAAACGATCCTTCAAGAGATCTTTTATTTTCAACATTTTATCCATCTCTATCTTTCTCATTTCAAGTTCCGATTCCACGAAATAACTGATAAACTGATCAGTACCCAGACTTTCGATTAACTTAATCTTCGCATCAATCTCATCCTCGTAAATCTTCGTCAATTCCTTCACGTCATTCTTTTTCAACTTCAACACTTTCGTTTGAGCTTTCACTGTACTATCAATTTGTCCCTTGATCGACTGACTCTTTTCCAGCAACATTTTACGCAAGGTGGCATCATCACCCAATTGCTCTTTAAAAGCATTCACCCGCCGAGCCATATCCTCCATACTCATCTTTTCACCTTTCTCCAACATCACTCGTTCTTCCTCCAAGTTTTTCAAATACTCTTCAAAAGTCAATACCGTTTCCTGCGGGGTATATTTAAACGTAATCGGTAAAGTTTTCTCGAAACGTACGGCTTTCCCACCTGACATGGCCGGTTTCCATTTCGGCATACCTGCAATCACCCTTAATGCCTCTGCGTCCAAAAGAGGATGGGCAGATCGAACCACACGAGCATGTGTCACCGCTCCGTCTTTCTCGATCACGAAAGTAACAAATACCCGCCCGTCAATTTGATTGGCATATGCCTCTTCCGGATACTGTACATTTTCCCCGATCCATTGATTCAAATTCCCGTTAAATTCCGGTTGTACCTCGGCAACTACCATAATTGTCGTATCTTCATCCATTAACCGCACGTCCATATCCCGTGCCATTACCGGGGTAGCCAGCCACCCCAAACCAAGCATACAACCCATAACAAGCGTTGCCTTAGCCCAATTGTAGTTTTTCTTCATACGATGTTTATTTGTCATTAAGTTACTCTATCCTCTTGCTAAAATAAGGTATAAAGCTACAATTATTATTAGAAATTTGAATATTTAATCTTGCTTTTTTCTCGTCATTAATTGACAGAAACACTGAAAATTTGACATAATATCAGTGACAAAAAGTCCTCAAAATCCATTGGCACGTGCTTTGCATTAACTATAATCGAATGCAGGTTCACAAAGAACTTGAATCCAATTAAATGATAATGTTGAATTTAAAGATAGGAGACTAAAATTATGATGCCTGTAAGAAGAACTCAAAATTGGTTACCAAGTATCTTTAATGATTTCTTTGATAACGAGTGGATGACAAGAGCAAACGCAACCGCACCCGCGATTAACGTGATCGAATCCGAAAAAGATTATAAAGTTGAAGTTGCAGCTCCGGGTATGACAAAAGAAGATTTCAACGTTCGCATAGACGAGGATAACAATCTAGTGATCTCCATGGAGAAAAAGAGCGAGAGTAAAGAGGAGCAAAAAGAACATCGCTACTTACGCCGGGAGTTCTCATACTCGAAATTCCAACAAACCATGATCTTACCAGATGACGTGGATAAAGAGAAAATCGCTGCCGGGGTTGAACACGGAGTTCTAACCATCGACTTGCCGAAACTATCTCTGGAAGAGATTAAAAAAGCAGAGAGAACCATTGAAATTAAATAAAGACAGGTAACCCAAAAGGGCTGATTCCATGATGGAATCAGCCCTTTTTCATTCTATATTATCATTTTTTCAAAGAATCAATTATTAATAAAATAGAGCGATAATGCACCCGGTCCGCAGCATTGACCGAAGTCATTTTACTTTTTATCAAACGTTCGATTTTCTCCAACATATCTACATAATAGGCTCCTGATTCGTCTATCTGGTCTGTTTTAACTTCTGATTGCCAGCCATAATCTCCCTTATCTCCAAACTGTTTATGTTTCGATAACCACGAAGCAACATACCCTTGTCCTCGTTCTTCTTCTAAAGCACGCAGTGCAGGTAAAAATTCCTCAACATATCCCATAGGGTCCAAACCATAAAGAGCCAACTCGTCCACGGAGGGAGCATAAGCCAATATCTGGTTTTGAAGAGACTTACTACTCTTATTTCCAACAATCTTACCTACAGAATTTACAGCATTTTGTACCAACATTCTCTGTAACAATTTATCTCCGTCTGTCAAATGACGACCTTGAATAGTAGGTTCCCAAATCCCGGTATATAAATCATCATAATAATCTTTTAGTGCATAAGGTTGCATACTAACGTGTGAAGAAAGGAGTACTCCATTATTCAATTCCAAAAGTTTTTTTCCAATAATACCTTTTAAAATGATAGATTTACTTAATGCTAAAGGAAGTCGACGGGTCAATTCATGTTGATCTAACCAATCGCTATTACGAATCTGCTTGATCACCCACAATAAAGATTTTTGCTGAATCTCTCGGGGCACAGATTGCCAACGTTCCCCCGGAGTTCCATCCTTTACTTCCGTCAAATAAATACCTCCCACATTTGCCAAAGCATTTAATAAATAACGAGTGTATTGAGTACAAAGCTCAATATAGAGCTCTTCACGACGAGTCATCGCTTCATCGTCTTTTATCCATTCATCAAAATGCCCCAAAATATATTGCAAATTCTTGATCCCATAATCTCCGGCCTTACATGCATCGTCTCCAAGATCTTCCTCAAGAGCACTCGGATCGTAACGGGAAAAAACTTGCTGTTTTCCGTAACGATACATAGGATCTCCAGCCTTCTCATCTACCCAACTTTCTAATATCTTAGCCTCTTCTTTTACAGACTTATTCCCCGGGATCGGAGAGTACAACCATTTTATAGCGTAATCATCATACACCCCCATATCAGGAGGAGATAAGCGAACTCCTTTATCCTCAGGTTGAGCAACATAATTAAAACGGGCATAGTCCATAATAGAAGGAGTGGTTCCATATTTCTGAGTAAAAGTTGCAGAACGCAAAGAATCTACGGGGATAGCGCTGGATGCAGCCATATTATGCATCAGTCCCAAAGTATGTCCAATCTCGTGAGCAAAAACATAGGTCAAAGATTCATCAATAATCTCCTGCGGCATTTTTTTTGCACGTACTCTTGGATCAATCTGTGAGGTTTGGATAAAACGCCAGCTATTAATCAATTTAATTACATCATTATAAACAAGTACTGTTGCATTAATAATTTCTCCCGTACGAGGATCAACCCAAGAAGGTCCCATAGCATTTTCCACAGCAATAGGTACATAACGAATACAGGAATACTTTAAATTATCCGGATCAAAATTCGGGTCATCCTTGGGGAAGTCCAAAGCTTTCATTACGTTTTTGAATCCTATTTTTTCAAACGCCTTGTTCCAAATCAACACGGATTGTTTCAAAGGAGCTTTCCATGATTCAGGAAAAGCATCATCAATATACCACACGATAGGTTTCACCGGTTCCACCAACTCTCCACGCTCCCAAGCTTCCATATCTTTCGGCTCGAGACGCCAACGATTAGCCAACGTATAATAATAGATACCATCTTTTTCCATCGTAATATCCTGTTTCGTGGTGAGGAAAATTCCTACCCGAGTATCCGCAATACGCGGTTTCATTTGTTCCTCGGGCAATAAAAGAATGGTTCTATTCACTTTCGTTGTTATTTCATTCTTCTGCACTTCAGTTCCAAAAAAGGACAACGTGTAGTCATAAGTCATATAGGATTCGATCGTAACATTATCCTCAAAAGCTTTAATCTTCCCCAACGATGCAAAATTGGGTCTTAAATTTGAATTCACCGTCAAAATACTATATCTCTCTTCTACAGGCTTTAAAGCAGGTTCATCACCAATAAACATTTCTGTCATGTCAATGACAACAGACGTAGAATCATTATTATAAGCCTCAATAGCATACTTTTTATTGAATGAATTCATATAGTTTCGTTGTAATGCCAATTTCAATTCAGCATCACTTTCAACCCTAGAATTCACGGACTGCAATATCATAGAACTGTCCATTTTGACAAATTTGACATGCATCGGATCATTGATTTTATACCCCACAGTGGCTAATCTTGAATTACTAGATTCTGCCGTAGTAGAGGCAATCAACAAATCTCGTCCACAATATTTCAGAGGTATTTCAACATAAAGCTTACCCCCTATTTTGTGTAAAGTCATAAAATCTCCTACCGCTGTCTCACGATCAGATTTTTTCATTAACTTATCATAAGCCGTTTCCTTCACTGCTGAAGACTCTTTAATCTCCTTTTTCTTGTCTTTTTTTCTATCAGCTGCAGAAATTATGTTCGTAAAAGAAGTTACAAACATGACTGCAGCAAACAGTACAATCCATCTTTTCATACACGTAATTTTATTACATACAACAATTTATTCATAAATAGCATTTCCGATTTTAACGATGTCTATGCCATATCCCGTTTTCAACCAATTTACCAGTATATCATACTTTTGCTTGACCAAAGGATATTGTATATCTTCCTTCCACTCTTCAGTTGTCCGAAAAACAAGAGAAGCGAGATAAGCATTCAAATCATTCGATTCTGTCATATTGCCGTCAACACTCCATTCATAATCCATCGTTGGATTTAAAACGAATCCAGCATTCCGGGCCTCCTCGGTATCACTTACATTATTTAAGTAGTCGCTAATCGCAATAAATTCATCCGGAGCAACAATAATTGCAGAAGTTACAAGATATTCCAGAAATACACTCTGCAAATTAGATTTATACTCTCTTTTTTCTTCCGCAGACATCTCGGTTATATTTTTATCCACGTTACTAATAGCTATCTGATTATCCAAGTAACGAGCATATATATCTTTCCAACTTAATATATAATCCCATGTACCCCAGTCAAATTCACTAACCTGCAACTGTACGGTTTCAGCCAAAAATATTCGTATAGGCATGGTTTTGGCTAGAAATTCTTGATCATAGAAATCAAACCAAGTAAGTTGAAGTAAATCAAGCAAATTAGCCACTTTACCCGGCTCTATAGGGTCAAACCGAAATATATCATCACCTAAAGAACCCGAAATTTGTGTCCAATTGAAATCTTTTTCTGAAAATTCATACAAGAAATAACTGCCATAAGTCTCGTATAATTTCAAGATTCGTTGATCCGCCGTAACGTCACCTCCCTGAGGAAGTGTATAATCTGCCCCGGGCACCATGATTTTTCCAATCTCGGTGTCTTTCGCACAGCCACCTAGAAATAAAATGGCTAACAGAATTGCATATATTCTCATTTTCATCTCGATTACATTTTAGATTTCACATCATCTTCCTTGTCTTGTCGGTTCTTTGGCTGACTCGTTTTGTTGAAGAGCCGGATTTTCATTCATTACTTCGCTAGGAAGTGGTAATGTATATAACGGATCCTTTTCATTTAACGTGTATGTTTGCCAAGATGCCGATTTTCTCACCTTGTAAAGATGGGAGATAGAGGGCATTCCATAACGACGTAAATCAAACCAACGTACTTCATCGAAACATAATTCCAAACGACGCTCCTCACGAATCTCCTCCAATAACACGGTTGCATCCGTTATTGCTATTTCACTATATTCCTTATAACGATTCTCTCGTAAATGGCTTAAATCATCCCAAGCCGCCCCACTCTCTCCTTTTTGAGCATAGGCTTCTGCTCGGTTCAAATAAGCCTCTGACATACGAATGGAATTTGTCGGGGTCCGAGGTGTCCCGGAAGGATAGCTAAGACGCTTTTTGGTAATATTCCAATTCGTACCACTGATCAAAAACCATAAGTTCATACGGGTATCATTAGGATTCTCTAAAAATTTATTACGCAACTCTGTCGACACAACCATACCAGATAAAGATCGGGTAGGGGTATTACCATTCCCGTACACCCATTCCACTTCCGAATAGTTGTAACTGGAAATACAAGTAGAGGAACTCTCCAAATTGACATAATTGGTTAAAACACCACCATTTTCAATGGCTTTCGTGGCAGCCGCAATCGCATCATCCCACAATTCCATGTGTAAATAAACCCGAGACAAAAGAATATTTGTCGTGGGCAGATTAATACGATAGCTTCCTCGACGTTTTGGGTATTTTTCAAACAAATCCGATGCGGCCTTCAAGTCCGACACGATTTGTTTGTACACTTCTTCTACCGTACTACGAGCAGTCCCGTTTGTCTCCATATCGGCAGTTAATTTCAAAGGAACACCTAAAGCTTGTTTGTTATAATTATATGGTTCACCATACAGGTTCACCAACATAAAATAATAATACCCTCTTAACGCCAAGGCCTCTGCCTTTACTTGGTCCCGCTCCTCAACCTCTCCGATAGCCTCGTCAATCCCGTCCAAAACAGCATTTACACCCATCAACCGGGTATAAGTTGGAGAATAAGATTCATCATATGTAGATACATCAACCTCCTGTCGTTCCCACATATTTGCTTGCCACGTATAGAAAGGAAAAGCACTCACGGCACCGCTGTAATCTTCTTCGTCATCCAAAGAACTTTCATTGAGCATGTAATCGTCATCCAACAAATACAGGGTGTTATAGAGAGAACCCGTCGGTTCCGGGTAACCAGCCCCTAAAAGCAGTTCACTGTAATCCGAGACCGTTTTCACGATTACTTCATCCGACGATTCTTTGTTCAAATAGTCGGAACAGGAATTTAAACCAAGTAATCCCAATATACATATCATGATTTGTAATTTCTTCATCATACTATCATTTTGCATTTGATCTTCAATTTATATCTTAAAACATTACTTGCAATGACAAGGATGTAACTCGTCTTGCAGGCCAATCACCTGTTTCCGGATCCAAACCATCCCATTTACTATCAGAAACCCACATAAATGGATTTGTCATACTCGCCTTAATAACAAACCGTTGAGCTGCAATACGGGATAACCATTTCTGACTAAATTCATAAGAAAGTGCTAATGACCGACACCGGATAAAATCCGTACTTGCCACACGTAAATCAGAATTATTATACATATCATAAAGTCTCCTTTCGGTACTAGCTACCGAGGCTGTTGCCGGAAGATTGATATATGCCTCAGAAGTCGGGATAGAAGGTATATTTGTTTTATCCCCAGCTTTCCGCCAACGACGAGCTAAATCCCGGGATACATTTTGCTCCGGAGTGGGGATTCCATAATTACTGTCTGTGTCATACAACTTGGGCAAACGGGCATGGCCGCCCCATTGCACATTAAACAATGCATATAATGACCAGTTTTTATATTTAAACATCATGTTTAAACCTCCGGAGAAATCAGGAGTAAATTTCCCGGATTTTACCAAATAGTCTAATGGACTTGTTCCATTTAAAACATCCATATAGGCAAACTCCGGTGTCCCATTTTCATCATTTAGTCCATCATATTTAAAAGAATAAAAAGTTGAAAAAGCCTCTCCATCAACCACTGCACTTCCTTCCAAATAATCATTCAAAGTATTGATGCGTTGATTTTTATTAACCTCATTCTTGGTCACACTTGTATTCAGAGACAATTGCCAAGTGAAATCTTTGGTACGCACGGGGATCACATTGATCACGAAATCATAACCAGTATTCGTCATTTCTCCACCATCTACCACAGCATTCTCCATACCGTTTTCCCGTGGAATATTACGAGAAGAAAGTACATCACTGATCTTCTTGAAGTAATTCACCGTAAAATTCAAACGTCCATCCAACAACGCTGCATCAACACCAAAATTATAAGTTTTTGTTTTTTCCCACCCAAGATCAGGATAAGGTAACGAGCTTATATTTAGCAAATAAGCATTATAGTATTCATTGACACCTCCATCTTTTGCTATCAAGTAGGGAGAGACCGTCTCAACGGCATTTCCTTGAGATCCGTAAGATGCAATTAAATCCAAATTATTCAACCACCACAAATTCTTCGCAAAACGCTCGGTTGCAACTCTCCATTTGACCCCCACAGACCACGTCGGTGCAAAACGTTTATTCTTATCTTGTCCAAAACGATTGGAAGCATCTAGACGGGCACTTGCATTCAACACGTAACGCCCATCATAGGTGTACACGACAGAAACATACTCACTGAGCTTATTATCAATCTTATTCAACACCGTCGCTTCTCCTTGAGCAAGGTCATTATCCAACAGATCACCTTCCCACGCTAAATCAGAATATGTCAAAGGTAATTTGATAAAGGTTTCACCTCTATCTTTCAGATACCCATAACGTTTCCCTGTTGTTCCTCTTGTCTTCGTGGAATTGGTCTCAATACCCAATTGCAGAGTCAACCTATGGATTTCCTTAAACATACGATCATATATCAAAGCATTTCGAACCGTGATCGTAGAAACATCTGTCAATCCCGTTTCCAGTAAACCGCCAAAAGGCAAACGAGTATAAGCAAACTCCGGTGCAGAACTTTCATAAGCCCCGTAATCATACCCACGCAAAGAGGCTATATAAAAAGAACGTTCCGTCGCATACTTTTTCACATCAGCAGATGAAGACGAGTAAGAAACTAATCCTTGATAATCCAATCCCGGTAGAATATTCCACTTGACGTCTAACGTAGTACCCCAAGTTTTCGTGTTATTTTCACTTCCCGTATTATCCAATTCATTTTGAATATTGTACAAATAACTCGTTTTATTATTGATAACCGTACTTGATTCATCGGCCCATTTCTCATGATAATACAGAGAGCCGTCTTCATTATACATCGGGATCACCCGGCTCGTGTTATAAGCATAACTAAAGGGATCCACATCATAGGCAAATCCTTTCACTTTACGCCAAGTCCCTTTCAATAATAAATTTACAATAAGCTTATTATTCATCAAGTTTACAGTCGTGTTGGAAATCGCTGTCAATAACGTAACCTTATTTCCATTCGCCTCTCCCGTTTCATCTGTATACCCGAGAGAAGTCCTGTTTTGAATCTTTTCTGATCCCCCACTAAGACTCAAACTATGTTTATGGCTAAATGAGTTTTGAAAAAGCAAATCGAACCAATCCGTATTCGTGCCAGCCATCTTTTCATATCTTTGATCAAACTCCTTTTTAGTAATCTCTTTGTTCAAATAAGATTGCATCAAACCAGCATACCCGATAGATAGCACTTTTGAAGGATAACTTACCCGGTCTTCATACATTTCCTGAGAAAATTCCATCATTTCCCGGGAGTTCATCTGGTTATATAAGCCATAACGAGGTCTTTGCCCGATGGAGAAATCCCCGCTATACGCAACAGAAACTTTACCAACATTCGCTTTTTTAGTCGTGATTACAATCACACCATTGGCTGCCTCGGAACCATAAATCGCTGTCGCAGATGCATCTTTCAACACGGTTATAGACTCTATATCATTGGGGTTCAACCAAGAAATAGCATTACCAGCCAACTGAGAAATATCATCTGCATCAACCGAGAATTTCGTGTTATCTTCCGAATTGAAAGGTTGCGGATCTCTTTGTATTACCCCATCAACGACCCAAACCGGTTCCTGACTTCCCAACAGGGAAGACACCCCGCGAACCCGAATTTTTGGAGATGCCCCAACCATTCCGGTTCCCTGTTGAACGAGCATACCCGGAACCACACCTTGCAACATCTGATCAATCGAAGAAACTCCTGCCATCATAATATCTTCGGCCTTCATCGTGGTCGCTGCTCCCGTGTAATTACCTTTTGACATATTCCCATAACCGGTAACCACCACATCCTCCAAAACCTCCACGTCATCCTTCATAACCACGTTTATCGAGTCCTGCCCGGCATACTTCACTTCCTGCGTATGCATCCCGACAAAAGAAAATACCAAAAATATATTATCTATCTCCGGGATCGTCAACACATAACGTCCGTCAGAACCTGTTGTTGTTCCCAGTTTCAAATCTTTTACCATTACCGTCACTCCAGGTAAAGCCATGTTTTTTTCATCAACTACTTTTCCAGAAACCCGTATAGTTTTCTTCTTTTCATCTTTCGTGACAACTTTTAGTATCACAAATTCATCCATAAATTCATACCCCAAATTAGTTCCAGCCAAAACCTTGTCCAGCACATCTTCCAGCTCCATTTGTACAAATCCGGCTTGTATTTTCTTATCTTTATTCAATTCATTGTTGCTATACACAACCGTCAAGCCCGTTTGTTTTTGAATCTGACTAAATAATTCCTGATAAGTAACAAACTGATGCTCAATTGTCACTTTCGATTGAGCACCCACATTTGCAAAAGTCAGGTGCATCCCGATAAACAATAAAATTACACTTAACCTCATAATTTTAAAAAGTTTTCGCAGCTGATTATTTTTCTCAAAAAGCCACTTTTTACTCCTTTTCTTCATACATTTGCATTGTTAGTTAATTATAAAAGTTAATTAAACTTCCTCCCGTATAGTGCGTCACCACTATGCGGGATTTTTTAGTTTGCTCTCACACAAACTCTATTCTATTTTTCGAACCAAAATTTTTCCATCTTTTTCTTGAAAAGCGACCTTCGTCGTTTTCACAATCATCCCCAACACGTAATCTAATGTTCTATATTTCGTTACCGCTCCCGAAAAACGAAACTCTTTCGTGGTCTCATCCTCAAATATGAATTGCACACCATACCAACGAGCCAGTTTCACTGTTAATTTATCCAAAGGCATATCCTCAAAATTGAACCGCCCTGTTTTCCAATCTACAATTGATTCGACATCCCCCTTTCGGAGTGTAGCCAGTCCATCCCCCTTGTTCCAAGTTGCGATCTCCCCCGGTGCTAACACATATTCATTCCCCGGTAAATCAAGTCCAACCTTACCTCTTAACAAGGCAACTTCAACTTGTTGATCTTCCCGATAAGCCGATACGTTAAATGCCGTTCCCAACACTTGTATTTTAACCTCCCCAACCTGTACATAAAATGGCCTTTTCGTATCAGCAATCACTTCAAAATAAGCCTCTCCGGTCAACTTCACCTCCCGAATATTTTCACAAAAACGATCCGGAAATTCTAATTTTGAATCTGAATTAATCCAAACTTTCGTACCATCACTTAATATAGCTTGATATTCTCCTTTCTCTGGCACGACGATTGAACTATATCGACAAATTTCCTCTTCCGTAGCAACACCACGGTCTTCAAATCGGACACTCCCCGTCGAATCTTGAATGATTTCAACCCCCGAAATATCTGCCACTTGATAAGTTTTGTCATCATTTAAAGCTATCTTTTCTCCCGCACTTGTCACTAAAATCGCCTTGGGAGAACCGGATTCAACTTGTAGCACATTGGAAACCTGCATTGTCCCAATCTCCTGATCCGATCCATTCTGCCATATTAATGCGACTCCAACCATCACAATGATCACCGAAGCAATCCGAGTCCCCCACATATACAACTTTTTCCTTCGACGTTCTATAAAAGGCGTAATTTTATCCCATGTTCTCTGCTGTATATCATCCAACTCACTCCATTGACCAACAGCAGATACCCGCATTGCGATTCGCAGCATTTCCCGAAATTGTTTTTCATGCTCAGGAGCAGCCTCCAGCCACCGGAGTAACTCAATCCTATCCTTCTCGGAAAGGACTCCACGTACACATTGATTAACCCATTCGTCAATTCGATCTCCTACTTCCATAAATTCTTTATTTCTTGTATAGACAACAAAAAATAAAAACGGGTGAATCAAAAACAGAAATTTTCAAATAATATTGTTTTATTTTTTCGATCACGGGATCAAAACACAGCATAATAGTAGAATCATCTTAAAAAAAGTACCATAAGAAATAAATCTCCACGTCCAGCAAAATGTTCCCGCAAATGTTTCATGCCATTTTTCAACAAGGTCTTCACGGTGTTTATAGATATACCCAACTGATCTGCCACCTCTTGGTATTTTAAATCCTGGAAAAAAACACTTCGGATAATTTCCCGTGTTTGTTCCGGCATATTTGTAATCTCAGTCTCAACCTCTTGAATTAATTCGTCATTCCATGTCATCATCTCTTCCTCCACAACATCTCCATATAACAAATCCAAACGATCTCTTAATACGTCTTTCTTTTTCAAGCGATTCAAACAATTATTTTTAACCGAGCGGAATAAATAGGTCTTTGTTACCTCACCTTTTACCTTTCGGTAAGTTTCATCTTTCCAAAAATTAACAAAAACTTCCTGTATCACATCTTCCGCCTCCTCTTCTGAAGTTAGGAAACTAAGAGCATACAAAAACATGGGTTTCGAATAGTCTCTGTAAATTTGTTCGAATCCAACTCTTTTATCCGCTATATTCCTTAGTTCCGCCATCTCTTAGTAACAACACGCCTAGGGCAAAAATACAAATTTATTCCAAACAAACTAAAATGTATTCTCTAAAATAGACGAAATAAAGAAAAACCCTTGATCCATCTCTGCATCAAGGGCCCCTGTGTTCTAATATCTTAAAATAATCTTACCGTTGTAACGGGAAAGTCAATACTTGCTCTTTATCTTTCTTCACGTCTGATTTATTAATCTCGATGTTCTCAACCAAGATTGAAGACGGATAAATTAAAGAAGACAATAATTGACCATTTAAAATGTAGTTACTTACATTTTCCTTGCTGGAAATATTCAACATACGTTTCAGATTTATCAATGTCAATCCACTCACATCACCGAAACGGACTTGAGTTTCCTTACCATCCAAATCTACCCGATAGATACGAGAAGCTTTACCCGCTAAACTCCGCACGATATAAGCATATTTCAAACCTTCTTCTTTAGCAGCTTTAATCAATGCGCTCTTCATCTTTTCCGGTTTCGTTCCTTTCTCCACTTCAATATGAATGGTACCCGGAGCCGTGGAAAACATTCCATTTCTACTGGACAACAAGAAACGAGAACTACCCGTTGATTGGGGAGCGTACAAAGTCGGGGTACACCCATTCAACATACTTTTGAAAATACCATTTTCAACCAATGTCATCTCTTTGGCAGGCACGATACCTTCAGCATCAATATTATAAGCTCCTAACAAAGGAACTCCATTATACTTATCCAAAGAGCTATAATTTTTGATTGACACTCGATTGTCCACAATTTTCATTCCCAAACGAGCATCCAATGTTTTCACCGGTTGAGCCCGGTCAGTATCGGGTTTACGATAAGCGAAGAGAGCTCCGCGTTTCAAGAAGTTACTTATAAAAACAGATGAACAAGCACCATCCTCAAGCAACACCGGACCTGCATAATATTCTGTAATTGCAGGCGCATTCTTCAACTTGATCAAGTTATCGGCAAAAGCCTTAACCCCTTTCTTTAATTCATCCAAAGAAGGCAAATCATCCGGACGAGCAACAAGCACGGAATATGCATCATCAATCCGAACGCCATCTTCTGTCATCACGTAAGCAGAGGCAACCAAGCTTGCATAACGCAACGGTTCTTTCAACACGACCCCATCCGTGGTAGACTTGTACACTTCCATTTCCTGACCGGTAATAGCCACAGATGAATCATAAATATCCTTATAGTCCTTGAAAATAGCAGATAATTCTTCTACAATATTTTCTAATTTTACTCTATCAATCGTGTAAGCATTTTTCGGTTCCTCGATTCGAGTAACAGCATCCACCTTCTGTTGATCCTTCACGACAGCTTCTTCGGCAGTCTTCGGGTTCGCCTTCAAATAAGCGTCCTTCATCGCTCCTGCCTGCAATGACCATTTATACATGGCATCTGATCCTAGCCAGAAATTTCTCCGGATCACATCATAATCAGCCTGTTCCGGCATCCCAGCCTGAACAGAAGCACATACATAATTAATATCATTATTATGATCGTAATCTCCCAAAAACATCTGCACCCCACCAACGGCACTCCAAGGGGACTCGTAAAAATTAGTAACACCACCTAATGCCCCCACGACCTCAAACTGATGTGTACGCCCCAAAGTGTAAGACAAGTAATATGGTTTCTGCATACCCGGCAACATCAATTGCTCCTTACTACGTTGCATCTCATCCTGCATAGCCTTAAAGATCACCTGATCCTGCTCATTCTGTGCGGATAATGATCCTGCCAACAGGAAAAACAATATAATCGATAATATATATTTCATTTTCATTCTAGATTTAAAATTTACGACCGAAGAACTCCAAGCCTCAATGATTTCGATCTATTCATTTTCAGTTTTCAATTCTCCATTTCATTTGTTCTGCGGAGCCGGTAAGATCGGGGGTAAATCTCTTGACTTCTGTCTACGTTGAGTCTCGATCTTATTTACCAGAATCATTGGGGAACTAGCCGTTACAGGCACCCAACCGGATTCCGCACCACACTCTCCCGTGAACACGCTGGGAGCATCACCTCCACATACAATATTAGAGAACATGGATAACGGGGTTCCAATCAAATCCACCCCGCGAACCAACTCGTCCGGACGTCCGTCTACATAGATTCGATACACTTCCAAGGGAGTCACGTTAAATGAATTCAAACTACCACCTTCCCCGGTCAACGTGAAACCACTGGTTACTTCTTTAAAATAGTACCCGTATTCTTTTCCTTGTTTTTTAGCCTCTTCAATCAACATGGAACGCAATTCAGCCTCCGTGTGAGGCGCTGTTGTCTCCACCACCAAATTAGATTGACGAGATACAGGATCACCACCTCCGGCAGTACGTCCATGCCCATTACTATGCGGGAAGCCATCCAGCGGCACACGGCTCATCAAGAACTCTCTCAAAATACCATCTTTCACAACATCAACCCGGCGAGCTTTCACTCCCTGATCATCATACAAATAAAAACCATTCAGCTCTTCCCCAGCGTAACTACGCAAAGTCGGATCGCAATACACTTGAAAGTCTGCAGGCAAAACCAACTCTCCTACTTTCTTCTTAAAAGTCTCACCACCACCTTTCAAACGGTGACCTTCAATACGATGACCGAAAATCTCGTGGAAGAACACCCCACTAGCCGGACCGGACAAAATAGCGGGTCCCGTGTAAGGATCAACAACCGGAGCATCACGCAACACGGTCAATCTTTTTACCATATCCTTAGCGTCAGCAATCATCCGGTCATTAGACGGAAGGTCCTTCGGATCGTATGCAAAGTATGACATATTCAACGGTAACTCCATACCGTCTTCTGCCTTCATGGAAGCACTGATCATGATTCGTGCATACGTTCTATTCTGCACAACTTCAGTTCCTTCCGTATTTACAAAATAATTCCGAAGCACTCGGAACGTCAAACTAACATCACCCGATTGTAATAACGGATATGCTTTAAACACCGCAGAAACTTCATTCAAACGCTTTTCCCAAGCAGCTTGGTCAACCGTCAACTTCTCAGCAGGAAGAGGTGCCTCGTAATATTTCTCCACCGGAGCAGCAGAGAATGAAGGAGCTTTATCCTCATCAGCAACACTCACCTGACTTTGAGTTTTCGCTCTCTGGTAAGCCTCCACGGCAAAATCATAACGTTTCATTACTTCAGCCCAGATTGCCTGACGAGTTGCATCAGCACCTTTTTCATCATCCAATCCCAAATAAGCCACCCGTACATTACCACGTTGATCTGCCGGGGCACCCATTGCATTATATTTAAAATTATCTAAAATAGTATCTCCCACCCGAATTTGTGGAACCATTGAACGAGAATGTTGTTCCACTGACATCATCGTGGCCCCGAAAGAACTCGAAATATTCACCGTTCGATCATCCATCACCCTAAAGTTCATGTGATAGGGAGGATTCTCCTGTTTCTGCAGCTCTTGCATATCAGCTGCCAACTCTTGTTTCAATAGTTGTAACAACTTATCCTGTTCCTGCGCATACGTTGTATGCACCGATAACAGCGAGAAGATACAACTAACAATAATCAATCCTAATTTTTTCATCTCTAATTGTTTTAATCATTTAATTTTTGATCTCTGAAGATCACGCACTATTTCCATCAACAAAATTATAGTTCTCATTTTGTTATTCAAAATGAATCTACATTAATTCTTTGTTAATTCTTCATCTTTTTAACCCAAACTTGACACTTCCATTTTTAACATTTCCACTTAATTTTCCCCAAAAAACATTTTTTCCAAATGTTAAAACGAGATCATTCATCAACAAAAGTTTTCTTAATTCATCACACGAGATCTTAATTTTAGGTGTAAAATAAATTACGAATAATAGAAAATGGTCTGTCGAAAAATCAACAGACCATTTTTCAAAAAGCACACTTACTAATAAATATAAAACTACTTTCTCTTTCTCCTAATCAGTAATGTTATACAACCGGTCACAAATAACAGCGGGATAATCCACATCAACACCACCCTGATACCAAATATCACGTTCCGTGTAACTAATACCCGATCATCCGGAGGGTTCACCCGACTTGCCTCTACAGGGAACTCTCCATAAGACAAATTACGGAAAGTCTCCGTGATCAACGTAAAATTCGAACTTCTAAACCCAGGTCTATTCTGAGACAATTCCAACGTACTGATACAATCCGCATCTCCTATAACAAAGATACGTTGCTCTTTATTATTCACGGGACGAGTCAAATACAACATAATAGAGTTAGATTTCTCCACTTCTCCCACAGCCGGATTCAACACTGATTTTTCATTAATAAAATCCGTTGTTTCTTTTTCAACCCACGAACCCTTACCGGCACTAGCTAACACCTCTGTGATTTCAAATCCCTTAGCCGAATCGATAACTTCTACCGCACAAGCAGAAGGAGTCATGATCGAATATCCACTTCTAAAATACCGTATATAATTCTCAGATACTTTTGCAGCACCCTCTTTTATATTTGCCGCAACAAGATCATCCAAGTTCACCTCTGAAGGTGACACAATAATTCCATCAGCGAAACGTAACCCCAATCTCTCGATCACCGGATTCATAAACTGCTGACGCTTGGGTTCACCCAAGATAAACAAGTTTCCTCCACGCTCCAGATAGGCATCAAAATTCCGGAATTCTTCCTCCGTGAAATCACTTCTCATGTCAGCCAGCACGATAATATTAATATCTTCTGCCACAGGATGCTCCAAGGATATTTCTCGAACACCGTATCCACTATTCTCTAACGAATAACGGAAAGTTTTATTGGAGGCAAAAGTTCCATACCCTTTCTCTCCCATATCCATCCCACTCCTTTCCTTGTGCCCGGTAACGAAACCCACCATCGGAGCCTCTTGAAGCAACGTTTTCAACGCCGTAGAAATCTGCGACTCGTATGGATAAACATGATTATCCTTGTAAATACGCAAGAAAGCCTTTTTCCCATTAGCAGCTGTTATCACTCGAACAAAACGACCATTCTCTCCGGATATATCATCCATCTTTAAAACCTCGTCCAACGACAAGAAACTCTTAGGATCTCGTCCTGAATATTTACATTTATCCTCCACGACCTGTTCCAAGGTCATCGTATCATAGGCAGCTTTGGCGTAAGGAAGATAACCTTTGCCATAATAATAGACGTATTCAAGTTCTATCTCTGGTTTGAAACGCAGGTACTGTTCAAACTCTGCAAGATCATAAATCCTATTCCGCGGAGCCCCCCGATCATAGGTCTCATCCAAATAATTAACGTAAGTCGTAATCTTCAAATCACCCTTCAACTTTTTAAGAATCTCCTGGCTTTCTTCTGTAAGCGTGTTCGCCTTAGTTGCCGTGGAATCATAGTAGGCAATAAAGCCCGGTAATGACGAGATATAACCCAATGACAACATGATCAACAACACTATACCATATTTCAATGATGTATTCCATTTAGACAACCTCAACCGTTCACCTTGAAGTTTAATCACGGAAAGTCCCAAGAACATAAAAATCACCAAAACAAAATAGAGCGAATCTTTCGTACTAATCATTCCATTGGTAAACACCTTTGCCCTCCCCGAGATAGAAAGCCAATAAGTAATATCGCGCACGAAATCGTACTCCTGTCCAACACCCCCGATAAAATTCAATATTGCGAGAATTGCCAGTGTCCCGACAACAGCCACCACCTGATATTTCGTTATGGTAGACATGAACAAGCCGATAGAACCATACGCCAATATCGTCAAAAACACCCCTAAAATACCCGTAAACATCATGGGTACATCCGGAGCCTTAATCGAAAAACAGGTACTTATCACCGGCCCCAGCAGTATCGCACACAGCAACAAAGCGTAAACGACAACTGCTAAATATTTACCCAATATAATTTGAAGATTGGACACGGGTGACGAATAGAGTAATTTAATAGATCCACTACTCAATTCCCGGCTCATCAATCCCATGGTAAACAAAGGAATGTAAAGATATAAATTATCCAATAACCCTGAAAATATTCCCGTGTAACCGGCAAACAAAGAAGATGTAACCGCAGGTGTCCGGTAACCTAATTCCATAGATTGAAGTTGCTGTGCAAGTACATCACAATAAGCCATACCCACTTGAAAACTAAAAACGATCAGTATAAGCCATGCAATAGGAGAGAAAAACAGCACCCGAAGTTCTGATTTTGTAATCCGTATAATTGTTCTCATTCTTGTAATCTTTTTAAATAACGTATAATCATATCAACTCCCGTCACACCTCTTTGCCAGACAGTTTTGCAAATACCTTATCCAAGGATTCCTTCTCCAAAGAGATTTCCCTCAAGTGCCACTGATTCTCAACAGCTTGTTTCACCACACGTCCCACAATGGCATTATCCCCTTTAAAATGCAACCGGATACGGGTTTTCGTCAACCGTTCCACCCGAACAATACCCTCAATCTTCAACAATTCCTCCGTCGTCGGTGCATTGTGCATAATTGTCATCAAGGCACTCGGTGACATATAGGTATTAAAAGCGTTTATCGTTCCCTCGAAAACTTTCTGTCCATGCTCGATCATCATGATATAATCACAAACAGCCTGCACCTCCGGCAAAATATGAGTGGAAATCAACACGGCTCTATCTTCTGCAATACCCTTGATCAAATGCCGGACCTCTGTAATCTGATTCGGGTCAAGTCCATTCGTCGGTTCATCAAGAATAACAAATAAAGGATCATGTATAATAGCCTGTGCTATACCCACCCGTTGTTGGTATCCCCCGGAAAGATTACATATCTGACGCTTACTGAAATGCGTGATTCCACACTTCTCTTTTGCACGATCAATAGCCGCAGGGATCTCCTTCTTAGGCATCAACCGAATATCTGCACAATGATATAAATACTCGTCTACCGTCATCTCCGTGTGAAGAGGGGCCTTCTGGGGTAAAAAACCGATATACTTCTTTGCCTCTATTGGATTCTTCCGCAAGTTTATTCCATTAATAAAGACATCTCCTTCCGTCTGGGTCAACACGTTACAGATAATATTCATCGTCGTAGACTTACCGGCCCCATTCGAACCAAGCAAACCGAACACGCCTTTCTCCTTTATCTCGAAATTTATATCACGAATAGCCCAATCCACACTATATCTATGAGACAGATGCCGAACTTCCACTATTTTATTTGACATACTTTTAAATTTTAATGTAACAACATACAAAATCACCCTATTTACGTTGTCTGCGATATATAATCGTGACTCCCGTCCCTACAAGAAATGCCGGGAAAAGAATCATAAAGAACAACTTGATCCAAACTCGCCAACCTCCGGACAAATTGATCCCGTTATCTATGGCTCCGATCCGATCGGTATAAATAGGATAAGCATCATACGAAAGCCAACGGAATGAACCCGTAATAACTTCAAAATTATTCACTTCCATTCCCGGACGTGTAAGCCCGAACTCTTCATTCGTGATAAAATCACTATCACCAGAAATAATAATTCGCTGCTCTTTATCACCTATCTTACGACTTAAATTAATCAAGACTGCATAGTTTCCTTCTTTCTCTCCCGCAGCTGGATTACAAACAAATTCCCCATCAACCATATCTTTCGTTTCATGCTCAATCCAAGCACTATCACCGGTCACCAACACAGGATACACCTCAAAATCCTTTACCTGCGAATAGTCCAACGCAACAGCAGTAGGTACAGACACTCCATATCCCCAAGCCTGCATACGATTAAAAGCCGAATGTTTTTCGACAGCCTCATCCGTGTACGATGCACACAGAACCACGGGAGCTCCCAACTTATTCGGATGAGCCAAAACCCCATCTGAGAAATGAACACCGAACAAAGCACCCAAAGAATTCATATTCTCGCTTCTCTCATACTCTCCCAAGATAACCATATTACCACCACGATCTACAAAATCTTTCACGTTGGCCAACGCCTTCTCCGAAAGAGCTTCCTTTAAATCTGAAATCACAAGCACGGAAATATCATCCGTGAGTTTCTCCTCGTCCAAATTAATCTCTCGTGTATCGAACCCTTGATTCAACAACGAATGTCGGAACCACAAATCCCGGGCAAACAAATAATATCCCCGTCCCCCGTAATTATTGATACTGCGAGATCCATATCCCGTAGAAAACGCAACCATGGGAGCCTTCGCAACAAAGCGTTTCAATGTTGCCGTGATCTCACCCTCTCTTGGGTGACGCTCATTGTCACTAAACAATCGCAAAACCTCTTTACGCCCATTTTCCTGTTCCACAATCCGGACAAATTGATAGCCCTCTCCACTCAGATCAATTATCTTATCAATCTCTTCCGGAGATTTAAACATCTTAAAATTCAAGTGACTAATATCACAAAGAGCTCTAGCTCTCTCTTCGTCATTCAAATCCGGATAACGAGCATCCAGTTCCGCATTATTCGCATTATGATAGTAATACACGTATTTCATCTTAATCTCCGGCTTGAAACGCATATAACGTTCGAAACGTGCCAGATCATAATTCCGATTAAAAGGCAGACCAGAAAAATAATCTGGGGCCAAAATATTCACATACGTCGTTATCGTGAGCGGTCCCTTCAAATTCTGAATCACCTTCTGACTCTCCGGGGCTAAAGTATTCGTCTTCGTGTAAGTTCCGTCATAATACAACTTCATCTGCGGAAGAGAAGTCAAGTACCCCAATAATAAAGCAGACACAACAATCATGCTATATTTCAACACCTTCGTCCGCATAGACATGATTTTCTTCTCCGTGTTCAACTTAAAAATTGAAAGAGCTAAGAACAAACCAATGACAATCAAGAAATACATGACATCTGCGCTAGGCAATAACCCATCAATAAAAGAAGTCGAACGCCCGTAAATAGATAACCAGAAAGTAATATCCCGTACAAAATCAATCCCCTGACCGACATCCCCAATAAAATTCAATACCGCCAAAACGGCCAGCGTTCCGATAGCGGCAACCACTTGATAAGCCGTAAGCGTTGACATGAACAAACCTATCGCCGAATAAGCCAATATTAGTAAATAAATACCCAACATCGCCACCAAAAGCATGGAAATCTGGAAATTGTCCACAGTCAACCAAGAAAACAACACATTCAACCCGATAATGGACATCAAAGCGGCACCATAACACATCATAGCAAGATACTTCCCGAGTATAATCGAAGAATTCTTAATCGGCGAAGAATACAACAACTTCACTGATCCCGACTGATATTCCCGACTCATCAGTCCCATCGTGATCAAAGGAATGTACAAGTAAAGATTCCTCAATATCGGTTTCAAAATTCCCGTCATCCAACTATTATAGATCGCCGATGACACATTCCACAAATTATTGCCTAAAGACTGCGAATGTAGTTGACCATCAAAAACATTTGCATAATCATATCCGATCAACAAGGCAAAAATAACCAAAATCAACCATGCTACCGGAGAATAAAACATAGAACTAAGTTCTATTTTAGCTATTCTCAATGTTTGTCTTATATTCTTATTTAGTCTCATATCCACACTATTCTTTTATTTTACCGGATAATTGTGCGAAAATCCGATCCAAACTACATCTCTCAACCAAAAGTTCTTTCAAATCCCAATTCCCTGTCACACTTCTTTCTATATATTGCTCCGTGATACTATTATCCCCGCTGAAGAATATTCTAAAACGATTTTCCGACAACTCCTCGATTCCCTTATTAGGAGCCAACCCGGCAAGCACCTCCTTACCCGGAGAATGATTCAATTCGATAATAAAACTATCGGGTGCGATATAATTATCAAAATCCTCCATCGAACCGGAGAACACCAAATGCCCACTATCAATCATCTTGATGTCATTACAGATTGCCTGCACTTCCGACAAGATATGAGTGGATAACAACACGGAATGTTCCTCCGCGATCTCCCGGATCAAGTTCCGAATATCTACGATCTGATTGGGATCCAAACCATTCGTCGGTTCATCTAACACCACGAAACTAGGATTATGCACGATAGCCTGTGCAATCCCAACCCGTTGTTGGTACCCCCCGGATAAATTTTTGATCAACCGATTCCGGAAATGAGAAATAGAACAACGCGCTAAAGCCACATCCACGGCTTTATTTACTTCCGACTTTTCCATCAACCGCAAATGTGCGGCATTCCGCAAATACTCCTCCACGGTCAAATCCGTGTACAAGGGCGGTTGCTGAGGTAAGAATCCGATGTACCGCTTCGCCTCCACCGGATTCTCTCGCAAATTGATGCCATTAATAAACACTTCCCCCTCCGTCTGATTCAATACCCCGCAAATAATATTCATCGTGGTTGACTTACCGGCTCCATTAGATCCCAGCAAGCCCATGACCCCTTTCTTAGTAATATCAAAACTAATATCTTTTATCGCCCACTGCACACTGTAGCGATGCGACAGATTTTTTACTGATACAATCGAACTTCCCATATAATTTTTCATTTGTGATTCACTTACTCTCGATACTCGTCCAAACGACAATTTCAACACACGGATTGCTATTCCTTGCAGGCATTCGGTATGCCTGCAAGGTTTGCAAAAAACGTCAAACCAGTCATTTAGAAACGATCAATAGTTCCAATGATCCAACTGTTTATATTTAATATCCACGATTCGTCCCATGCGTTCCTCTGCAGGATAAGCCGCCCCATGTTTCGGATAGATCACTTTTTCCTCTTCACTAAGATTCTTAGCACCGTAAATCATTAATATATAAAACTCTCCATTTTCCAACCCGACCGCCATGTGAGCACACGAGTATGTTTCCGATTCGGCATTCATGGCCACAACATTGGCATCAAAACTCTTGTAAAGGGTTACCGGTTTCGTTATATTATTCAAATCCAAGCAATAAACATTCTTATCAACAGCAAAAAACATATACTCCGGTCCATTTAATGGTAATGCGGAAACCGTTGGAATTCCAGGCAGACCTATCACCTCATCTTTAAAAATTTCCAAAATTCTAGGCTTAGCATTACTTCCCGTAATTTTAACACGTTGCAAAAATATTTTTCCCGTTGCCTCCTCTTTTAATAACAAAGCGACACCATAATTCGGGTATCCAAATCCAAACATAGTTGCTTTCAGCAATTCATACCCTTTCATATCGTTCAAAGGAATGATTTTATCGATATCATCATTCTCTCCACAAGCCGGTAAGGCAGTCACTCTACCGGCTCCTTGTAAATCGGATTCCCAATTAGTTCCTCCATTCGTCACATAAAGCAATCGCTTATTCTCTCCATCATAGACGAAGTTATACCCCGTACGATTCGATCTGTAATATCCGGGAATCACCGTGCAATTTCTCAATGGCTCCGTTTCCCCCGTACAAGATAATGGTGTATGCAAAAAATAGTCCGTATTATAGACGGTACTCACCGATTTTAATCGGGAATACAATCGTCCTTCTTGATCTGTCACAATATCTACCCAATCCATGAAAGTCCCGGGTCCAAGAATAACTCCTGCCGGATATGTACCTCCGTCAAAAGCCTCAGCCATATCAATTTCCTTTGTAAAATCCACGCCACTTAGATCCACCGCACCACTCTCTTGAAAAACACAAACATTGCCAACAATATTTTCATTCCAATCAACACCTTCTCTAAAATGCTCTTGCAAGGCGATCGGCCCTGATCCTAATTCAGCTCCATCATTACTCATCCCATAAACATCCAAAGTAATTCTTGATGAAATAATGGTATCAACCTCAGAATCATACTCCAACATATTAAAGTAAGACAATTGCGATTTTCCTCCTACTTCCGACAAAATCATCCAAGAGCGAGCATTTTCATAAATTCCGACCACAGACAAAGTTGCATATCCCAAATAAGAAACTCCATATTTATGGTCTGTTATTTCCAAAGAAATTTTTCCACGGTCTACGACCTCATCAATTTCCCATTTTAACGTTGGCTGATCCCACCCCTCCCTTGTTTCATCATTCAACTTCCACAAGTAAGTGTATCGATCACCTTCTTGACTCAAATCAAAATTCAAAATCGGGGTCAACTCCAATACTTCTCCAAATGTTTTTGTATAAGAAGCATTATCTTCAAACGATATCTCGATTTCGTTGATATCCTTATAATTGTAATTTCCTTTATCATCATAACACGCATTCAGGATGAAAGCTGTAAACAATAAAATACAATATATATTTTTCATAATTAATCAAATTACACGTTAATAGACAGGAATCTCCATGGGATCACCGTTCTTTTCCGTGATTCCATGCTCACTAATATACTCCTTGGTATTCAAAGCTATTTTACGTTTTTCAGTAAGCGACAAACCTTCAAATGTTGTAAATCCTTCGTTCGCCGCAACAATCGTTTCCAACTTTTCATAAGAATAGGGACCTAGAAATGCCAATTCCACCTCTTTCGTCCACCAAGTCGGTTGCGTTGGCATATCATTAAAACGAATACGTACATCCGTATAGCCCATATATCCTAATCCGAAGTTTTCATTTTCCACCAAACGCAAGGTCAGATGCACTGATTTGTCCTTCAATGCCGGAGTTTTATGCACTACCACAGACAACGAATCGGAAGAACGTCCTTTTCGGAAAACAGGATTCTTGATCGTATATTGGTCTTCCGTAGCCGTGGTCAACGAATCAACCACAATTACTTCATATTCCGCATCTTCTTCCAATAAATTACCAATCAGATTTATTTTAAACTGATGCTCTATATCCTCTACCCCCACATAGTGAGAAAAGGAATAATTCACCGTATCCAAACGATATCTCTCCGACAAACTCACCTGTTTCCAGCGCTCAAAAAACAATGCATGCTCCGACTCGTAAGAAAATACCTCCTGTTTATCGCAACTTTGCAGTAGAGTCAGCATCATCAGACTCCATCCCCCCAACAACAATGTTCCTATAATATGTTTTTTCATAGTCACCTCTTCTTTAATTAATATTTTCACTATCCGGTTTCGGCAAAACAAAAGATTCGGGTATCATCCCTTTTCTTAAATTTTCTCCATACTTTTTGTAATAAAAGAACGTCTGTCCCTCTTGGAAAAATTCACGTCTAACCTCTCCTAAAAGTCGAGCCTTAAAAGTTTCCATATCAACAATTCCCAAATCCACATCTCCCAAACAATTTCTTCCTACACGCACTTCCTTCAAGTAATTCGCAGCTTGCCCGAAATCACCGATCGAAGCATAATACTCGGCCAAGATAAAATGCATTTCACTCAAACGCATCATCGGGACCATATCCTCAATGACAGAAACCAAGTCTTTATCCGAATTCGGACGAATATTCTTCAAGGGCATGTGATCAGTATACCAATCATCTATCGTTTTAATGAATTTTAAACGGAAATCACCGCCATCGGCAAGGTCGTAATTCCAAACCTCATCATATTTCGCCAGTGCCAAACAAGCATTACCCGTTGACAGGGCATACTCATTATAGCCTTCTTGCAGTAAAGGATATGACAAACAGAAAATTAAATCCTGCGAACATTTCCGATCATAATCCAAGCGATTATCCCAACCATTTTCCGTATAAAAAAGAGCTTTCTTTCCATCTGTCCATTCAAAATCTATCACTTCCTGCGCATTTTTAGCCGCTTCCACTAACTTCTCTCCCCCCCAATAGCTGTACAAACGAGCTAACATACCGGTCACCGCCATCGCGTTAATCCGATAACCGCGATACTGATAGAACGGCAAAGGAATAATATCAGAATCATCATCCGTGTTAGAAACGAATGAATGTATCCTAAAACGATATTGGTCTCCTAATATTCGCCGATTAGCATCATTTAAAGTATCATAAGCCATGATCATATCTTTCGCTAACAAAAGATCGGCTTCTATTTTTTCCAATGTCTCCAATACGCTCAATGCACTCTGTCCTCCATAATAAGGGAAATCCGTCACGTAAGGAATATAAATTCCGGCAGGGTTAGCCACCAATGCCGGGGCAAATAAACGTAATAAATCAAAATGCATCCAAGCTCGAGCCGCCAAAGCCTCTCCCTTGATCATTTGCCGTTCTGCCTCTCCCCCACGAAAATCTCCCGTTTTTAAAGCATCAATATTACGAATAATGTTGTTACAATTGGCTATCGTGTTATAACCCTTCGACCAAATACTTTCAATAGCACGCTTTATATCGTCATTGGCATCATAAGCAAACCGGGTTCCCTGGTAATAGTAGTGATAACTCTTGATTCCGGCACCATAATGATAATTTTCGCCATAAAGCTGATACACCTGTCCCATGGCATCAAGCAACCCGTAAGTCAATTCCCGACCATACAAAGAAGTGCTCGCCATTTGCTGATACACTCCATTTAAAGCATTGTGAAATCCGGTAGATTCCTTAAACAAGTCCTCCTCTTCGACCGTATCCTCCGGAGTAACATCCAACCAACTGGTACATGCTGATAATAACACTCCTCCTATCAACAAGATTAATATATTTACTTTTTTCATATCTCTAATTTTTTCATTATAATGAAGCTTTTATCGAGAACGTCACGGTACGAGCGAAAGGATAACTGGTTCCTCTCTCTTGTTTCACCGTGGAAAGATGCAAAATATCATTCATACTAAAGCTAAAACGCAACATTCCTAAATTTAACTTACTTGTAATACCGGAAGGCAAATCATATCCCAACTCAAACGAATTCCACGACAACATATTATAGTCTTGCACGAAACGAGAAGTCGGTTTCGTATCTTCTACCCCATCTCGTCCTACCACCAAACTTTTATATTTAGCCTTATCCCCCGGTTTCGTCCATCGATTGGTCAATACACGCTCATCCACGTTGTCCGTGTAGACATTCACGTTTTCCACCTTGTCTACCAAAGTCTGGTTATAACGCTGTCCTCCACCCTCGTACATAAAACTCGTGTACAAACTGAATTGTTTATAAGCTACATTGAAACCGAAAGTACCTTGAGCTTTGGGTTCTGTTGTACCCACTGCAACTTGATCGGAAGCATTCCATACCTTTGTCAATTGTCCATTACGACTCACGAATACCTCTTGACCATCGGCAGGATTAATACCCAACGAACGGACACAAAAAATAGAATTCATCGAACCTCCTTCCACGTATTGCAAGAAAGGTTGAGTTTGCAAAGCTCTATCCGGATCATTATACATCAAATTTTCCTCAAACATCTTTTGCACTCGTTCATTATAAGCACGCAGGCTTTCAGAAATTTTCTCTATCCGATTTTTATTGTGAGCCAAATTAAAGTTAAAGATCACAGACCAATCTTTCGTTTGGCAAGCAGCCACGCGTACATCAAATTCATATCCCTTGTTTGAAATTTCACCCACGTTATCGCGATAAGAACTAAATCCCGTAGAAGTCGGTACCGTCACATCATTCACCAAATCGATCGTGCGTTTGTCATAATAAGCCCCTTTCACGTACAACAAATCATTGAACAATGACAATTCCGCCCCGATATCGAACGTGTTCGTCGTTTCCCAAGTCAAATTCTTATTACCCAAGGCTTTCAAACGAGTACTGATACCGGTTTTATACCACTCATCGGTCACGATATCATACGTGGAGCGAGCCGCGTACGCGGGGAAATTCGCCTTACCAATCTGCCCGTAAGAAGTACGCACTTTCAACTGATTGACAAATCCCAACGATTGGATGAAGTCGTACTTGTGTAAATTAACCCCCAATCCGAATGACCAGAAAGGAGCAAAACGTTGATCCGATCCGAAGGTAGAAGAACCGTCAAATCGAACAGAAGCATCCAAAAGATAGATGTCTTGATATGAATAGTTCACAGAAAGCAAGAATCCCACCAAACGTTTCGTACTTTCACTGAAACCGGTCTTTTGAAGCATCTCTTTAGCGTATTGCGGAGATGATAAAGTTCCGGAAGGGAAGCCGATATAGGTAGCATTATTCGCCTTGGATTTATCTTCTTTCACGGAAACACCGGCTAACGCATTGATCATGTGACCGTTCAAAGCCTTATTATAAGACAAGGTGGCATTCATATCCAAACTAAAACTATCGTCATTATTCAAATACAATGTACCTAAACTCAAATTATTACTACTATTCTTATCATCTAAAGTCAATTGATTTAAATTAGCTCGTTGTTTCGACAACGGGTCATAAAAACGTTTCGAATGATTCATCGTCTTCGTCAAACTCAATTGCCCTTTCAACAACAACCCGTCAATAATATTCCAATTAATGGACAAATTATTAATAAACTCCTCTGAAGCACCTTTATCAAAATTATGCAAACTCGGTTCGTACATCGGATTCACGCGATTACTTTCAGAACCTCGTCCCCAAGATTTCATCGTCGGATAATACACGCCATTCTCATCTTTATAGGTATCGTATGGCAATTGTTTCGCAAAATCGGCAAAATTACCGAATGGAGACTCCTTCGTACGCACACTTTGATAAGTCACCGTATTTTTCACCAAAAATGTTTTGTAATTATATGACAAGGAAACGCCAGCTCCCATACGATCACGCAACGACCCCTTCATCACACCATCTTGATTGGCATATTGCAATTCAATACCAAAACGCACGCTCTCGTTACCTCCGTCCACGTACAAACTATGAGTATGATTGAACACCGTCTGCAACGGCTTGGACAACCAATAGGTATCCACACCTTTGGTAACATTTGCCAATTTTTCATTATACTCTTTATCCAAAGTATACTGATCCGTATAACCGTCATCAGCTACGGCCAAATCATAACATCCCGCCAAACGCTCCGTTTCCAATTTTCCCTTGGCATCCAACAGATGATAATCCGACAGGTCCGGGAAAGTAATATCCCCCACGAAGCTGTAATCAATATTCAATTTACCGGCCTTGGGAGGGACCGTGGTAATCACTACCACCCCGTTAGCCGCACGCGAACCGTACAAAGCGGTTGCCGTCGCGTCTTTCAAAATGGTAATCGATTCGATCCGGTTCGGATCCATATCATACAATTTGGAAACACTCACCTCGAAACCATCCATAATAAAAGTCGGTAGATTCGGGTTGTCCTTCAAATTTGATTTCGACAATGCATCAGCATCCAATTGTCTCACTCCCAAACCGGATTCTCCCCGGATATACACCTCGGGTAAAGCATTAGGGTCTGATCCCCAACGATTGTTTTCTTTAATACGGAAAGAAGGGTCAAACGCTTGTAACGCCTTAATAACATTCGTTTTCGAAACTTTCAACAAATCCTCCTTCTTCACGGTTACTGCGTTACCCGTAAAACTTGAATTACGAATATTCATATAACCGGTCACCACCACATCCTCCAACGTCGCCACATCCTCCTTCATCACCACGTTAATCGTGTCCTTTCCGGCGTAAATAACTTCTTGAGTAACCATACCCACGAAAGAATACACCAACGTGAACTTTTTCGGGGCATTCGGGATCGTCAACGAGTATTTCCCGTCGTGGTCCGTTGCCGTTCCGATAGCAACGCCCTTCATCTGCACCGTTACCCCGGGAAGAGGCTGTTTTTTCTCGTCAGAAACCTTTCCCGTTATAACGATCTTCTTTATTTCCTTATTCTCTTGAGTATCCCTAGGTCGTACGACAATCATATTCCCGTTAAAAACGTACGTCAAATCTGAATTCTTGAAAACAGACATCAACACCGATTCCACGGTTTCATTGTTCACGTCCAAAGAAATCTTTCCCAATTGCTTTACTTGTTCTATATTAAACAAGAAATAAAGTTTCGTCTGACGTTGAACTTCATCGAACAACTTTTCCACACCCACGTTCTTCATTTTCAAGCTCACACGTTCCTGTTGAGCCAAACTATTGGCTGACAACGAAAGTGTAAAGCAACAAGTGAGTAAAAAAAACAATTTCATAATTACTAAAATTTTACGCCATGGTCTTTTAAAAAAAGAATGGCACAATCGGTTTTTTTTCATACATTTGTACTTAAAGTTATTAATACCTCAACAAGAAACTACGCCAAATAGTTTTTGTTGTACTTAATTACAAACGGGAAGTACGCCAAATACTTTCCGTTTTTATTTTGATACAATAATCGTCTTTCCTTGAACAGAAAACGTTACCCCTGTTGATAAGGTAATCGCTTCCAAAATCACACTGACATCTTTATACCGTTCCATATACCCCGAAAAATGTAGCTCTTTCACAGAAACAGTTTGATAAAAAACATCCACATCATACCAATTTGACAAAACAGTAAGAATATCTTCCAACCTCTGATTTTCAAAACGGAAAATGCCATCCTTCCAATCCGTGTAAACAGCTACATTTACATCCTTCACATCAACCTTTGCATTTCCTTGCTTAAACTCGGCCATCTGCCCGGGTGTAATCACGCTCTCCATTCCTGATGCCAAAACCTTGACCCCAATACTTCCCTTGACCAATACGGTTTGAATATTCCCCTTCTGATGAGTATTAATGTTAAAAGAAGTCCCATACACCCGAACCTCCACACCTTCCATTTCTACAAAAAATGGACGTTTGGGATCTTTGGTAACCTCAAAATAAGCCTCTCCCGACAAATACACTTTACGTTCTTTTTCATCAAATTTAACAGGATATTTCATTCGAGTAGCCGAATTCAAATACACCAATGTTCCATCTGCCAATCTTACTTTATACTCCCCACCACGAGGAACCTCAAGTTCATTGAAACGGATCTCGTCTACATTTTTTCCCTCGGAAGAAGTATATACTAAACGATCTTTTTCCCCTGTAACCGTTATCCCCTTATCTTCCGAAATCACCCTCTCTTCCTCTTCCTTCAAAAATACCTTCCGCCCGTCATCCAAAACCAACACGGCTTGCGAACATCCCGGCTGAATTGGTGCAACAGACGAAGCTACTATAGAAACCTGTTCTGTTTCATGCATCAACTTCCACGACCCCACGACTAAAATAGGGAATAACAACACGGCTGCATATTTCCACCAGTTCCCAATACTTCTCGAGGAGACTTTCCTCACACGTTTTTCAAAAACAGAGAAAGCCTTTGTATCATTGATCTTTTCATAAACATATCGTTCTTTCGAAAATAAATCCTCTTGGCAAATTTGTTCAAATAATTTTCTATTTCGAGGCGCCTCTTCACACCAGTCCTCTAATTCCTGCCGTTCCTCCTCGGTAATATCTCCAAGCAAGTATAGCTGTAACAAGCGAACAATTCTATCGGAATATTGATGCTCCATTTGATAATTTTTGCACCATATACAACCATGATACAAAAACGGGGTATCCTAAATTCATCTTTTTTTCAAAAAAAATCAAAAAAGATTCACACAACCTTATAAATCAATGATATTCAGAATTATTAACAAATAATACGACTTACCTAACCGCTCACGTAAAAAATACATCGCCTTCTTTTTCTGTGTTTTTACCGTTTCTACAGAAAGTTCCAATATTTGAGCTATCTCCTCGTTCTTTTCGCCCTGCAAATGCAATTTAAACACTTGACGACAACGCTCCGGCAGTTCATCCACGGCCCGATGTAACGCCCGATACATCTCTTCCCGCATCAACCGGTAATCCTCATCCTCTTCATCCTGTTCCCACAATAAAATCTCTGCATGTCGCCGCTCAACCTCTTGATGTTTTAAATAATTTAAGCAACGATTTTTGACCGAATCATACAAGAATGCCCGAAACCCGTGATATGAATTATACTTTTTATCACTCTCCCAAATAGCAATAAAAACCTCCTGCACAACATCTTCCGCCACTTCCTGTTGCTTCACGTAACGCAGAGCATATAATACCAGATAACGATAAAATGTACCAAATAACTCACGGAAAGCTGGCATTTGCTTTCTATTTATCTGGTCTATAAACTCATCTGGTAACATTCCCATGTCTCTCTAATAATTGTTTGCCCACATTACTTCATGGCAAAGCTATGATTTTTCATTCAAAAAAAAACAAAATATGCCACAAATTCAAAGAAACATAAAAACTCCCCCAAAAGTTTCTATCGATTACATGCTATTTTCAAATAGGGAATCTTATTACCCGTTCCCATTGACCAACGAAAATCGATGAACACCTCCTCAGAATAACTCTTCATTACTAAAAAGATAATTACTACATGATTACTACGGGATCACTACCTTTATAAACCTTATAGATACCTTATAGAAACCTTATATGAACCTTATATATAATAAGGTTCATAAAGTATTTTAATAGTTTAATAAAAATATTATTTCAAGTATTCATCAGGTAGTGATCATGTTATCACACAGAATTTTTCATAGAACTCCTTATAAAATTTGCCTGACATACAATAGGAACTAAAAAGTCCTGTTTTGTATCCATGAATTAAACTTGCAACAAAAATTATTAATAATATTCTTTAAAGTTGAAGAAATTGTTTATACCATTGTATATATTTAGGATCTGTAAGAGAATCCACAATCTCTTTTCCCCACGCATTCCACTCTTCCGTTCTCCCCGGCTCCATCGCAAGAATATTCGCATATAAATCCGCGAACGGGATCTCTTCCGGCTTCATACCTTTGCTTGCTTTCTTGTATTCCTTAACGCTGCAAACTTTATTCTTAAACAGTTTGACAACATTTGCCAAACAAATTAATTGTTCCGAATCCTGTAATTTACTTTGCTTAATGAATCGAATCATTCTATCTATATCTTCAACAGAAGTTCTTGCCTTTGCGTTATAAAGAACCTGGTTAAGATCGGAATTAATTTGAAATCCAACCAGTTTATCCACTTTCTCGGCACCTAACTTTTCACGAAATTTCTGAATATTCGATAACAAATAATTCTTCATATCTGAAGTAATCATGGAGAATTGAGGATGATACAACACCCAAAACTCGGGAGAAGTTCTCTGCTCGTCATCAAGCAACGCAAACAATTCCACGGCAACAAGCGAAGTTCTCGGACTAGACAACTTACCTAACGCCATCAAATATTTCAACATGAATTCGGGAGAGCGATCTCCCATGTTATACCTCATCTCAAGTACCCCAACGGCTTTATTATCATCGAAAGTTTCGTTCACATGTTTAATGAAATCACCTTGCATGAGATTAGACACCCGGTGACGAACAGCCCCGTATTTATCAAGCACAACTACCATATTGGGAACAATGACACCATATCTTCTGGCTATATTAGCCCCTTCACCCTCACCAACGTGTATTTTATAATTCACAAAGAACTTATTCAAGTAGTCACCCACCTCTTTGCTAGAGAAAAGTTTTTCATCGATAAGCTTTGAAGTTTGACCGTCGTTGTGAAAATACAAGAACACACACCTGCCCTCGAAAAAAGCTCGATCCATGACCTCTTTCAGTGATGCCAAATCTTCCCAATACACACCATCCTTTCCCGACATTCTTCTGGAAGTAAGTCTTATGTTAATAATTCCCTCTTTGACTACCTCATCTTTCACGGCTTCTTGAGCCCGTAAAGCAATCTCCCCCAACCTTCTCGTCTGTTCTTTGCCATTGGCAAGCGAGATAAACAATTTCGCACCCTCGAATATCGTTCTTTTTTCAGAATCGTCCCATACATTCAAATTGGTATCAAGAATATCCAGATAACCCTTTTCGTCATAATTTCCCCGGGCTTCTGCCAATTCGGTGATTTTCAAAAGAGCCTCTTTACGGGGTACATCGTTAGTTTCAAGCAAAGCCTTAATAACGGGGACCTTCTCGTATTTCTTCGCAGGTAGCTGGTACACGATCATCATGTTCAATTCAGTTATAAAAGAATTATAGATCAATTTGCCGACCTCTTCTTTTCCGACTTCCTTTTCAAAATACTCCCGGTTCGCACAAACAAACTTCATCTCCTCACCCTCTATAGTTGTTGCCCGTGAGCGTAACAATGGCCAATAAGTCGAATTCAGTTTATCCTTTTCTGAAAGCTTTCCCCAAAGATCATCGCCCACGGTTTGAGACTTCACCACCTCACCGGAAATAGAAAGCAATCTCCAGTATGCCATTTGCTCCGTTTTATCCAATTTCCCCGCCTGATACAATGCTTCATACTCGGCAATACTATTCGCTTTTAAACCACACTCGACGTTCTCTATTAACTCTTCAAGAGGCATCGCCCCGACAAGTTTGTGCATCAATTTACCATCAGCATTAATAATTAAAAAGGTAGGATACGCATCGACCTCGTACTGTTTACCGATAGCCGGACCTTCACCTTTCTCCATGTCGATTTTCACACAAACGAAGTTCTTGTTGAAATAATTTCCTGCAGCTTCAAGCGTGAAGACATCATTTGCCATCATCTTGCACGGTCCGCACCACGAGGTATAACAATCCAAAAATATAGGCTTGTTCTCCGCTCTCGCTTGCTCACGAGCTTTCTCTAATGACAATTCCTGAAAGTTTGTTTGAGCGGAAATAACCAAGGAACACAAGAGTCCCACGAATACCAATAATAACTTTTTCATTTTCTTTTACTTATAACATTAATTCTGTTTTTGATTTCTAGCATTAAGCATATTTCCCAGTCCGATTTGCAAAGGTCGATGCTCGGTATGTTCGTAGATGTACTCGTGTAATTTTACCACTCGCGCATATTGTTCCTCCGTCCCAGAACCCGCGATAAAAATTGTCACTGGAAAATAAAACCAAACTAAATCCTCACCATCAATTTTCGGGAATTCTTTTTCACATAACACGAGTACTTTTTCTATTTTTTCCTTGTTCTTGTTATCTGCCCAAGCAGCACGCAACGCTTGCGCCAAAGATACATACACGTCAAGACGTGCTCGAGAATTAAAATGATGGGGTTTCATTTGCTTGATCACTTTATCCAAGTCATCCATCTTTTCTCGACCGCGAATCATATCCCTTAACTTCATTTCAAAAGCCATCGAGATTCTCTCCAATACTTTTTCTTCACCCATACTCTCACGAAATTGGTCGAAATGTGCAAATAAAAAATCCATCGGTTCCGAACAAATCGGGGACAAAATCTGATTATCATAAATGTACCAATACTCTCTATTCGACTTCTCCGCATCCGAAATCACTTTAAACAGTTCCACTCGGACTTCTTGTGCTTCTCTAATCATTTGGGCCTTCAACAATTCCTGTAAATAATTTGTCAAGAAAGAAGCTTCCCGATTACCCTCTCCGTACTGTTTTCCCAAACTGGCAATAGATGCAGACATAGCCTCTTCTACCATTTTTTTAAACTCTAACGGATCAATCGTGGCACCGACAATTTGATTTTCTAACCCTTGATTGGTATTTAACAACAAGAATGTCGGGTATGCCTGAACATTAAACTTTTTCTCTAGGTTTTTGCCATCTTCCTCCGCTCCAGTGTCATATTTCACACACACGAAATGTTTGTTCATAAACTCACCCAACTGCACATTTGGAAATACATCGGCAGCCATCACTTTACAAGGACCACACCATGACGTGTAAAGATCAACAAAAACCATTTTTCCCTCCGCTTTCGCCTTTTCACATGCTTCATTTAATGTCAATTTCTGGAAGTTTGTCTGCCCGAAAGCCAGTACAGAATACAAAATTCCGACATAAATCAATAAAATTTTTTTCATTTCAGTTCATTTTATACAATACAAAACATTCTTTTTTATTAAAGCGATTATTTCCCGATGGAAGAGAGTCAGACTCTCTTCCATTAGTATTAACACCCTATAAATAAATTAATAACTTATATTGACACCCCTATTTCTTTTAATACAGACACTATAATTCTATACTTAGTCATCACGGCATCAAATGCTCCGTACAATGCTTCGAACTCTTCCGGTGTAGAAGTGAATATCGCACTGATATACATACCGACATCTTGAGTTTCTGTGGGCATATTACTATAATCATAAGGATTCGGCTCTTTCAAGAAACCTACAGTCCTCGGATCGGAGAACCCATATCGATTATAAAAATACCAACCAGCACAACCGTACAAATTTTCCGTGTAGCAACTGCGTGTCGTCTGATAGAACGCTGCCAATTCTTCGGCATAAGCAGCAACCGGCGTGGCAAGGACCGCATTCAGGACTGCACCTTTCATGTTTTGTCGTTCCACATCGCTCATGTCCCTAAATTCGGTAACACGGGAAATCAGCACGGTGTTCAATCCTTTGAAAGCCTCTTTACTTGTTGCCGAATTATAGGGCGTTAAAGATTTCAACAACAAGAAACTGCGAATTTTAATACTCTCAGGCAAAACAGGCACGATTTCTTCACGCAGGAATTCAAGTCCATCTACAACATATTCTCTCGGACACAACTCATAAAACGAAAATGGATTCGGAGTCTCCGTCCCTCCCAAGGCAGATGAGCTAAACTGCAGGACTTCGTAGTGCGTATAAGAATTCCCCCAATTATCCACACGGGTTTCCTGCCCGATCGTATCATTATAGAACACGGGAATCCCCGTTTCCACGTAGAATTGATAAATCGCCCGATCCACCGGATCATCCGAATTTTCAATCGTGAACCAATCTTTACCAAGGTTGGAAGGTGTCAAATTATCTTCCTTGTCACAAGCCACGAACAACACGGACAAAAGCAATATATAAAGGAATTTATTCTTTTTCATAATCAATCTCTTTGAAGTTCTCTATTCGGGCGAATCTCGTTCTGAAGCTCTCCCCGGTTAAATTCAATAGCGTAATTCGGAATCGGAATTATCCAAGCCGCACGATCTTGCGTGTAAGCATTCAACTCGTAATAACCGTTTTCATACCAAGTCCGCGAATTTGCTTCATAAGCATTATTCCGGTGACGGATAGTGAAATTATCCGGAAGAGGGTGAATACTGTTCACGGCATAACGTCGCAAATCAAACCAACGATGTCCCTCGAAACAAAGCTCCCGACGACGTTCATCGCGGATAAAGTCTATCAATGCCTCCCCCGTTTCTGTTACCGATGGAGCTGCTGCGAATCGTTTGGAACGTAACTTTTCCAACTCGGTTTTCGCATCCCCATCCCGGGTCAACATCGCCAAAGCCTCTGCCTTATTCAAAATCACCTCTGGCAAACGAATCAAAAAATCCATCCCAATCTCATCATTATCATTATAATCCATCCACGTCTTATACTTATCGGGAATAGCCGCCTGTAAAGAATTCTTGAAAAAAGCGGTTCTGCGCAAATCCCCATCACTATAACATCTCAACAAATCCTCGGATACTTGGTACGAAAACGCTTGCTGCGGGTAGGAATAATCCGGATTCGGATTATTCCAATCAGTCGAAGAACTCAAGAATGTTGAAACAACAGCATTCCCCCCTTGCGTGAAAATCGTTTCAGGCGATGTCCAAGAAATCACGTTCTTCCCATCCGTCCAACTGTTTAAATCCATCACCGAATAAGCTCCCGCCATTGCCTCATCTGCCGCGGCAATACATGCCTCATATTCTTCCATATACAAATACACTCTCGACAACAGCGCATTGGCAGCAACTTCCCCAACCCGTAATGTCGAAGAAGGCACAATACCCTCCAAACAAACAGTAGCACGTTTAAGATCCGTAACAATCTGTGAATACACTGCTTCCACCGAGCTACGGCTAAAATATTTATCCTCTATATGCTCCGTGATTTTTAAAGGAACTCCGGCATCCCGTGATGCAGTAGCTTTGCTATAAGGCATTCCGTAGATATTCACCAACAGGAAGTAATAACCAGCCCGAAGAAAACGCGCTTCACCTTCCACCCGATTCAACAATTCGATATCCTCCTCTTTCGAACGGAATTCATCAGCCATATAAATAATGGAATTCAATACTCCTATACTCTTGTAAAACCGTTCCCAATCATTATCCCTATACTGGTCATTCTCCAAAGTCAAAAACGGATCGGAACCCCAATGATAAAAAGAACCCAGTACATTACGCGGGTAACTCGAAGTATAAGGGAATCCCCCCTCCACGAATTCTTCAGCATCATCATCCATCACGTGCAACCACGGGTAATTCATGGTAAGTCCACTACTGAAACCCATCGTTTCCTGAGTATTGGAACTAGGGTTCGACGATTGCATAAAACATTCCCCTCGAAGTAGCTCGTCCAAATCCTGCGCCGTGGTTGCGTAACGCTGATTCTGCGAATATTCCTCCAAAAAATCACCGCAAGAGCCAAGCCCAAAGGCAAGTACACCGAATATATAAAATAAAACTCTTTTTTTCATCGCTCAAATTTTAGAAAGTGATGCTAAGATTACACGAGTAAGTCGGACGTACCGAAAGATTTACACTCGGCGACGAACCAGACTGAGTAGGATCTTGTCCCCGTAACTTTTTATGGGCTATCGTGAACAGGTTCGTTCCCGTCAAATTGATATAAGCTGATTTAAGGCCTAATTTCTTGCAAAATCGATCATCCACATTATAACGGAAAGAAAGCGACGATAGACGCAAGTAATTTCCACTTACCACCCGGATATCCGAATTGTCATACATCTCGTAAACATTAGATGCGATTTGATGTGTCATATTTGTACCGCTACTCCACCAAGGATTAGAATGGGCTCCCGCAACTGTATTCAACGCAGGAATATTGGTATAATTCTCGTCACCCGGTTTTCTCCAACGATTCACAAACTCCCGCCGCAAATTACTCGACGGATGGGGATTGGTTGTCCCGTATTCAGTACATAATTTCAGCAAACGAATTTTATTACCCAAACTATAAGCCAGATTAAATGACAAACCAAAATTCCGATACCCAAAATAATTCGAGATCCCCCCCTGCAAATAAGGCTCACGCCGTCCCGACCTTTCCATTACTTCCAAAAAGACATCTTCCCGCTCCATATTATTATACTTCTTACTCAACTCCTCTTGCAATTCATCCTCCGCCCCGTAAAAAATAGGAGAACCGTCTACCGGACTCAATCCTTTAAAGCGGTATGAATAGAATGTATTCAAAGGCTCTCCGGCAATATCCACGTCACCGGTCAACATATCGGTATATTCAATCTCATCCCGCAACACGTTATTTCGATTATTTATCGCATTATTCACCAATTCGTTCAACACTTGTCCCAGCTGAGGATCAATACGCCAAACAAACCCTCTCTTCCCGCCATCCAACCCGACACGATTGATTGGAGTAAAATTCAAACTCACCTCTATTCCCTTGTTTACAAGTGTTCCGCTATTTACCACGTATTGCGTGATTCCATTAATTTCAGAAATCGTTTTAGTCAAAAATGCATCTCGCGTCTTCTTATAATACCAAGAAACCGAACCGTTAATTTTGTTTTTCAAAAGCGAAAAATCTAATGTCAAATTCGTGGACGCCGTCTTTTCCCATCTTAAATCAGGATTCGGATAATGAGCTACCTTCGAATGAAATTCACCATATTTCCCAGTATAATCAGTCTCTTGCCGAATAATCATATTCGGGGTCTGGTTACTCAACATATTTCCCTGGTAACCGAAAGACCCTCTCAACGCCATGTCATCCATCCAGTCAACAGATTTCAAAATATCTTGCTTCATGTTCCAACGACCTGACAACGCCCAAATCGGCATCATACGATCATTCGCCCGTGATCCGAACAAATTAGAAGCTTCCCCTCGAATATGTAAATTCACCATATAGCGGTTGTCATAATCGTACCCGGCCATCGCGTACCACGCTACCGAATTCGTCAAATTTTCCGTGATAACACCCAAAGCATTCGCACTTGCCATAAATTGATTATAATATCCCGTATAAGTCTGGGGAACAGAAGAGAACAATTTACCCCGATCTCTATGATATCCCCGGCGTGTGATATTAAAACCATCGTATCTTTGAGAATTCAATTCCAAACCGGCAGAACCACTCACGTTATGCTTACCCTCGTTTCCCACGTTCTTCGTGTAATTTGCTTGCACCCGAGCCATCCAGTTTGTGTTGCGTACATCACTCTTACGCAATTCACCACCGACAGGACACATATCATTCCGTTCCGTCTGGTCCGCACGCAATTTGTGCACGTAATAGGTATCCTCCGTGAAATAAATCTCCTGATTCGTGTTACTTACCGCATAAGATAATGTTCCTTCCAATTTCAAATCGTCAATAACACTATAACCGATATGTGCCTGCATATTAATCGCACTTCCTTTGGTTTTATCCCCGGAATTATCCATTTCATTCAACACGTTAAAATTATACACCGGCATAGAGCCACTCGTCCGTTGATAAAAATAACGGGATCCATCGGGATTAAAAGCCGGAACAGCACGACTCATATTATAAGCATAATCCAGGACGCCTAATTCCGAAGGGTTATAATTACGACTCGATACATTGCCTTGAAGCTGGAAACGTGCCGTAAAACGTTCGTAATTAGCCGTCAAATTCAATGTCGTCGAATACCGCTTGTTATTCTCCCCTTTTATTGCCCCATTTTCATCACTCATCCCAAGAGAAGCATAATAACGAATATTAGCAGAACCGCCCGACAAACTCAACGTGTGGCTATGTGAAAACACATCTTGACAAACAATATCGAACCAATCCGTGTTCAATGTTTCGTAATACGAAACCAACCGGTTATACTCCTTATAATCAATCGCTCCATTGTAATAATCTTGTACCACAGCCTCGTATCCGACCCAACTATCCACATTGTTATAATATACTCCCCGCTCTACCAACTCACGGGAGACATCAACCCTTTCCTTCGAATTCATCAGATATATAGCTCGGTCGCTGTAACGCGGACGCCGCGTAAAAGACCCCGTCCCGGAATAAGTCACACTGGGAGGACCAGCTTTTCCTTTCTTCGTCGTGATTACAATCACCCCGTTACCTGCTTTTGCCCCGTAAAGAGCCGTTGCTGAAGCATCCTTCAACACGTCGATCTGCTCTATATCATTAGGATTCAATCCCGAAATAGCATTTCCCAACAGATTCACGAAATCCAAGTCATTGATTTGCGCGGGATCCACGTTCACCGGATCGGTCAAAACGACCCCGTCCAGCACCCACAAAGGTTCTCGGTTTCCCAAAACCGTCGAAGTTCCCCGTATTCTTAATTTCGGAGCCGCACCCACCTGTCCGGAATTCTGCATAAAAATCATACCGGGAATACGTCCTTCCAACATTTGGTCAATCGTGTTCACTCCCGCCACTTTTATATCATCCATCTTGATGGTTTGCACGGCACTCGTTAATTTACGTTTATCTATATTCTGATACCCGGTTCTCACAATCACTTCATCCAATTGTTCTGCAGCTTCTTTTAAAACCACATGAATTGAATCCTGACCGGTATATTTTACCTCTTGCGTTTCCATCCCGATGAATGAAAAAAGCAAAGACACATTTTGCATTTTGGGCAATGTTAAGGAAAATCTTCCATTTACATCTGTTGATGTACCCAAGGTTAAACCTTTCACGATAACCGTCACTCCTGGTAACGGTTGTTTTCTCTCATCGGTCACCTTTCCAATAATACGTACCTCTCTTTCCTCATTTTTCACTTCTCCCGGCACAATAATAATAACACCTTGTTCTATCCGGTAAGATAAATTCACTTTACCCAAAAGTACATCCAACACCTGTTCCAATTCCTCATCAACAAACTTTACAGACACATCTTTCACTTTTTTCAATTCATTATGATTGAAAAAAAACTTGTAACCCGTTTGCTGACGCAATTCTTGAATAATTTCCAACATGCTTGCTTTCTCAAAATCCAGACTTATTTTCTTTTGAGAGAAACCATTCGCAGAAACTTTCAACAATAGAAACAATGTAAAAACACATATCAATTTCATAACCAGAAACCATTTTTTTACACACGCCTCCCTAACAGGGATGCCATCATCTCGTTTTTTTTGCATACATTTGTCTTGTTAATGTAAAGATTACTATATTTTATTAACACATTGACCGGATAGGTGGTCCCAACACCTTCCGGTTATTTCATTTTCACAATAATCACTCTCTCTTTTAATTCAAATTCAACATTTGTTGTCAAGGATATAATATCCAAGATAACATTACATTTATTATACTTCTCCAAATCTCCAGTAAATACAAGCTCTTTAGCTTCCGGATTCTGATAAAATACTGTAATATCATACCACCGGGCCAATTGCTTCATGATCTCATCCAAACGCATTCCTTCAATGATCCACTTCCCTTCGGTCCACGCCGTGAATATATCTGTATTCACTCGTTCCACGTTTATGCCATTTGTCTGAAGATCATAGGTAATCTGTTCTCCGGGAGAAATCGTCTTGGCATCAGCCATTCCTTTTCCTTGAAAAGCGACACTCCCTTCTACCAAGGTAGTTTGCACATAATCTTCATCCGAATAAGCATTTACATTAAATACGGTTCCCAAAACCGTAACATCTCCACCAACTGTTTCAACAATAAAAGGATGTTCCACATCTCGAGCCACATGAAACAAAGCCTCTCCCTCCAAACGAACACGTCGTTCTTTTCCCTCGAAACGATCCGGAACATTTAATTTTGAATCGGAATTTATCATCACGCTCGTACCATCCGCCAAAACCAAGTTATACTCACCGCCTCTAGGTACGATAATTTTATTATATTCTACCGCTTCGTCAACCTGACCACTAGGTTTGAATTTTTCTATCGCTTGTCCAAAAGCAATAGAATCCGTTAATTTTACTTGTTGACCGGAATTAAACACCAACACGGCCTTTGTTGTTCCCGGCTCAATGGATATGTCCTCCGAGACAAATGTCGTTTGGGATTCATCATTTTCCAGAAACCAGTAACCGAATCCCACGCATAGAGGAAACAACAGAATTGCCGCATATTTAACAATCGCTCTCCAAATATGTGTTTCCCGAGATTTATCTGCATAAACGACAAATTCATTCCACGCTCCCTTGCAATCCACCACACGAGTTTCTTTTCCCGTGTAATAGGTTTCAAAATATCGTTTTGCTTTACGATAATACTCTCCATTACCCTCATTTTCTGCCAGCCATCTCTCGACCTCTTCCCTCTCTTCGCCTGTAGCAACATCCATGAGATGTCTCACAATCAGATCCCAATTTATGTGCCTTTTATCATCTGTCATGATACTTTCAATTAATCATTCATATACAAGACACATCCATTTGAAAAACGGAGTACAAGAAATATGATTTTTTTTTAAATCTTTAGAAACCTCCTTGTAAATATTCAATGAGTAAGAAAATGGGAACCAATCTCTCACGCAACATACGATACGCTCGCTGTACCTGAGTTTTCACCGTTGTTTCGGCAATATTTAATTGCTCGGCAATCTCTTTATTTTTCTTTCCCTCCACCACTTTCAATAAAATAATCTCCCGGCACTTATCGGGTAACGAATTCAAAGCTTCTTGAAGGCGTCGATGCACGTCCTCATCAATAATCACGTCCTCGGTTCCGGAGAAAAGCTGTGCCTCAACCAATTTATTGTTATGCTCATCCTTAATCTTCCGATCCCGTATCGCATTCAAACAACGATTCCGCACCGAAGTGAACAAATAAGCTTTCACGGAAGTGGCCACTTGCAATGTTCCGGCATGCTTCCATAAATGGAAGAACAGGTCCTGCACTAAATCCCTTGCCTCCTCTTCATCATACAAATAACTCTCGGCAAACAGGACCATTTTGGCAAAATAATACTCATAGAGGTATCGAAACGCCTCTTTATCGCGTTTTTTTATACGAGCTAAAATCAAATCCTCTTCAATATCCATGAGTACATTCAAATTGTATGGACAAATTTATGTAAGAAAATCGAATAATCATGTTCACTCACGAGAATAATATGAAAAACAATATCGCCAAACTCTCCCCTAACTCACTACACACAAACGCATAGGCCCGTTTATTCCGGCTTTTTACGGAATTCTCGCTAATCCCAAGCTATTCCGCAAATCTTCTACCTCTTTTCGGGAAAGTACCGTATAATCCATCCGGCTCTGGACGATAATCCGACAAGCCATTTCGAAAAAGAGAGCCCGCTCAAGCACTTCGTCAAAGTCTCGACCACATACCACTTGCCCGTGATTACTTAACAAAACTGCATCATGCTCTTGCATAACCTCTATCACCGCTTCCGCTAATTCTGATGAACCGGGACGAAAATACGGTAACACGGCAACCTCGCCCACATGGTAAGGAACTTCCAATGTCACGTTAAAATCTAACGGTTTATTTTTCATGCAAGCCACCACCGTGGCATATTCCGATTGAAAATGCAACACCACATTCACATCCGGACGATTCCTGAAAATCCCCAAATGAAAAACACTTTCCATGGAAGGACGTACCCCGCTTTCCACTTGCCCGGAAATGATATCACACACGGCAACTTTCTCCGGGGGCAAAACCGGTAGCCACGAACCTGTTCCGGAAACGAGCATCTTGTCTCCCACCCGCCAAGATAAATTACCACTACTGCAAAGCATCAGTCGAGCCTCCCCATACCGATGGGCTTGAGTCACAAAAATTTCAACCTGTTCTTTCGTGATCATAAACGTGTCATAAGAATTTACCCAAAAGTATAAGAAAAAGAATTTCCACCCAAATAAAACCCGGACATTCCTGCAGACGAGGAAGTCCGGGTTCATAAAGCACACGCATTTAATCTATAACCCGGGCAAAGCATTCAATATTTCCAATGTTTTCCCATCAGAAGGCCGCGGCATATTGGCATTCAAAAACTTACCATCTTGATCAATCAACATGAACCGAGGAATCCCCTTGCAACGAATAGCCTCCATGAAACTCTTGTCGCCTCCCATGTGTAACTGGATTCCTCCCAACTGTTTCACTTGAACAAATCTTTCCCACGCATTCCGACTATCATCACAAGAAATACTGACAAAATAGATGTTTCGCCCCTCAAATTCCTCTTCCAACTTTTTCAGATGAGGTATTTCGGCATTACATGGCCCGCACCACGTGGCCCATACATCAATGTACACGTATTTTCCTTTCAAATCCGACAAGCTCACTTTTTTCCCTGTTATATCCTTAAAAGTAAACGGTACGGCAGGTTGTCCCTTAAACAAGACCTTATTTGCATCATACACCCGCTGATATTCCGCAACATAATCCGCCCGATGAACCCTCTTACGGAAAATTCGATCCATTCTTTCCGTGTTTTCCATACCATATATTCTCACGTATTCCATGACACTCGTCACCACTAAATTCTCTACCAACCGCTTATCCCGGTACTTTTCCGTCTCTTTCAACACGTTCATTAGCAAGATATAAGCATCCCCCGTTTGTCCGTTCAGATCGTGAAAAGCAAATAAGGCTCTTCTAATGGATTCCGGATACTCGAAGATTCCCCAAGCTTCTTTTTTCTCAACGACCACACGCCTTAATTCTGAGCGGGATTTTTCCGACACCTGTTTCCCACCATGCCCCATAATTACCCAAAAAGCCAACTGGTAATTTCGCTCATGGAGAATACGTTCTCTCTCTCGTTTTGTGAAATTCACATCTAACCCTAAGACAACTGTCTTCTTTGCTTTTCGTGGTGCAGACAGGCCATTTCCCATTCCTTTCAATTGTCGTAATATTGTTTCCGTTCGAGGATCAGAAGGACGTGTCGTCTCTAAACGCAAACGATCACGCCGAGAAAGCACATGAGATATTTGGGAAACGTCGCTATTAACTATTTCCCGGTCTGACAGGCAAGGTAAACCAAAAAGTACTTCCTTTGCCTTCCTCGGAATACACTCCAATCTCTCCTCCCAGTTTACGGACAATTGTTTGACAAATAGCCAACCCCAACCCCGTTCCGTTGGTAAAACTATCCAATTTGACAAAACGTTTGAAGATTTCACCTTGCTTTTCTACCGGAATGCCTTTTCCCGTGTCTGAAACGAAAAATCGCAACCCGTTTTCCTGCTCTTCATAACCAAAATGGATATGTCCCTCTCGGGTAAATTTAAGCGCGTTATTCAGAAAATTCGAAATCACCTGCATCACCCGATTCTTTTCCGTGTAAACAACACATTCATCCATGTGAGAAGTGAAAGAAATATCAATACCGGGATGCTCCGCGATCTTCTGGCGATAACTCATTTCCAATCCCCGCAGCATCTCGTTTATATCGACCATATCATAAATAAATTCTAACGTTCCCGCCTCAATCTTTGATAAATCCAAAATATCACTAATCAACTGCAATAGTAATTCATTATTTCGATTAATAATGGCCATGTACTCCTCTTTATCCTTCGGATCATCCGTGTTTACGAGCAATTCACTGAATCCCACGATGGCATTCAAGGGGGTACGAATCTCGTGACTCATGTTAGACAGGAAGATTGACTTTAACCGATCGGACATCTCCGCCGCTTCTTTCGCCCGTTTCCACTCATTGGCAACCCGGGTGCGTTCGGAAACATCCTCGTATTTCAACACGACACCCCGAATCTGCCCCTCGTTCTTTATATCATAAACAGGCGTGGCCGTGATCTCTACCGTGAACTCGTCATCAAAAGTAACCTCCTTCATTTCCCGCTTTCCCGTCTCTAACGCCTTATGCATCACGCAACCCGGGCAAGGAGAATCCCGATGCATGACACTCTTGTAGCAACACAACCCGGCCTTGTACCTGCCGGCCAGCGGATGCTCGGAATACTGAGCCAAGTTCTCCCACTCGATCATGTAATCCGGGTGAAGATATACTAATCCATTATTTGAATGATCAAGAATAAGCTGGTTAATCTCCTGAATCTTCTCCACATTTTGTTTCGCCTCCATCAAGGTTTTCTCGTATAGCTTACTCTCGGTTATATTTCGTAATGTCCCGACAACCCGCAAAGGTTTTCCCGCAATATCCTTTTTCTCGATCGTCAAATACAAGTCATAGTAATCCTCGTATAACCCTCGAACATCATAACGAACCTCCCGGTGCAAATTATCTATCAGCCCGTTTCTTATATCCGTAAAAAGCCGGGACATGATTTCCCGGTCATCGGGATGCATGTTATTAACTGCCTCCAACGAGGACTGACCATCCCGTTCTTTATAAAAATTTTCATTCCCGGCCTTAAATTCAGGATACTTAAACCGGATTAGGTCTTCTTCCAAGTCCCAAATCATCGGAACCGTATTCGTAACCGAGAAAGCCATCCGCAATTGCTGATTCACCTCTTGAAGTTGTTCCTGTATACGAATAAGATCTGTTATATCCCAGCGAGTTGCCAGCAACCAATGATGCACATCATTAGACACCACATTTTTATTCACGATAGAAACGTGTCTCCCGCCATCAGGAGTCTCGTACACTTCTTGCACTTGATAAGAATTTCCTTCTTCAATAATTTTAAAATCGACATCCCGGTAATGCTCGCCTCGTTCCTTTCCATATACCTCTATATCAGTTTTACCAATAATTTCTTCCCGGGAATATCCACCCTGTAACTCACACTGTTTATTCCAGAAAACATACTTCAAATCATCATCTATATCTTTTATGATCAGAGGCATTGGCATATTGTCCAGCACCGCATTCAGCAATCGCTGATTCTGTCTTATCGCAACCTCGTTCTTCTTTCGTCCCGTAATATCCCGTTCAAAACAAGCCACCAAGTTTTCTTGTACACGCTTGAACCGCCCCTCGTAATAAGTTATCTTACCATGAACAGACACGGTATACTCCACCTCGTACACTTTATCCGAAATCAACGCTTCCCTCAAATTGGATATCACGATGTCTACAAACGGGGGATCAACACAATCCTTCAAATTCCTACCAATCAATGTCTCCACCGGTAAAGAAAGTTTCACAGGATCAGCATTATAAATTTTTTGTATATTAAACTGGTTATCTACCATGAAAATCATGTCGGGAACTGAGGCTATAACCTTTTCTGCCATAATATTTTCCATACTTTCCCGTGGAATAGAGATTTTTCTCCTACGAGAAAAAAAGAACACAAGGTTTCCTAGAATCACTACTCCGGCAATAATATATCCCCACATGACAATATGATTTAATTTTTACGCAATATATCGCAAATATAACAATAATAAATCACCAAACAATCCCTTCATCGGGATATAGCCGAAATAAAAAACCGTGCTGATAACAGCACGGCTCCTAGGTACAAATTAAAACTTAAACTTATTCACTTAAATATGCACGTAGCATCCATAAATTCTTTTCTTGCTCGGAAATGTAAGGATTAATCATATCTTGAGTTCCATCATCACCGATTTCTGCGGCCAAAGCCAATATTTCACGTTCTTTACGAATCAATATCCCCAAATTCCCCACAATCTCCTTCACGCAACGATTCCCGTCGGAAACCCCCGTTACCTCTTTAATCTCAGCCTGTTTCATGTAAGCGGAATACGAATGTAACGGGGTTCCTTCCAACGTAAGCACGCGTTCAGCAATCTCGTCTACCTTCTCGATAGCATCATTATAGTATTCTTCAAATTTGGCATGTAACTCGAAAAAGTTACTTCCTTTCACGTTCCAATGGAATCCTCTCAAATTCTGGTAAAAAATCTGGTAATTTGCCAACAAGTCATTCAAATGGTTTACCAACTCTTTTGACTTCTCTTTGTCCAATCCGATTAAATTTAGTGCTTTCATATTATTTGATTTTTATTGTTACTTCTCTTTATTTTTCTAATACAAATATAGAATATGCTACAATATAAATCAAATCGATTGTTTTTATAAATATATTTGTAATATTTATAAAACATGATTTACAACACATTATGATTATAAAATACGAGCATTTCTCTAAAAAAATATCTTATGATTTTCAAGTTTACCGATAACTTCATTTTTTTCAAAAAAAATCCATCAATCCTTTGCAGAGTTCAAAAATTGCACTACATTTGCATCCGCAATCAAGCAATACGGGCGCTTAGCTCAGCTGGTTCAGAGCATCTGGTTTACACCCAGAGGGTCGG